>Ga0078972_1008597_pt1 | contig 21145 bp, 19 predicted proteins | sample YelNatPaOPGAMG01_FD_67568 | JGI IMG/M metagenome (GOLD analysis project Ga0078972, IMG submission 67568) | Hot spring thermophilic microbial communities from Obsidian Pool, Yellowstone National Park, USA - OP-RAMG-01 (SPADES assembly) (version 2) | ecosystem: Environmental > Aquatic > Thermal...
CTCTGTGATTCTGCAGGGTGACTCAATGAAGCCTGTATTTTATAGAGAAAACATAAGAGCAGTTAGGGCGCACTACAGAAATCTAAGGCAGAGTTTAGGAAAGAAAAAGTTGCTGAAGAAAATCAAGCAGATAAGCGATAAGGAAAGAAGAGTAGTGCGGGACATAAACCACAAGATAAGTGCTGCAATAGTAAAACAGGCAAAGGAGCTGAGGGCAAGAGGTTATCAGCCAGTGATAACCATGGGAAGGTTAACAGGCATAAGGGGAGCAGCACAGGAAAAGGGCAGAAGAATAAGAAGGGCAATAAACCAATGGAGCTATCATCAGTTGCAGCAATACATTAGATACAAAGCCAATTGGGATGGTATACCTGTTGGGCTGGTCTCAGAATATAAAACATCAAAGCTCTGTCATAACTGTGGGCATGAAGGACTAAGAAAAGGTTGTCTGTTCAGGTGCAACAACTGCTCTATGGAGTATAATGCAGATCTGAACGGTGCATTAAATATAGGCACCAGGTCTCTGGAGTATATCTTCAGGGACAGGGCATCTGTGACTATGCCCATGTTCAAAAGCTATGCTTTTGGACACTTTGGAAACGTTGTTTCCAAGATAAGCTGGACAGAAAAATCCGGGAAGGATACTCCTTCTCATACGCAAGATCCAGCAACCGTAAGCTTCTAAATGTTTGGAAACAGTGTTTAGCTCATGCGAAAAACTAAGGTTATTGAAGAAAACCTCAGGAGCTAAACACTGTTTAGAAGCCCCGACCTTTAGGTCGGGGAGGATGTCACAATGCACTGTTAAAGAATAAAATATGGAAAAAAGAGAGGAATGCGGAATAGTCGGGGTCTATTCAAAGACTGGGAAGGATGTTGCACCCCTGCTTTATCGCGCCTTAATAGCCCTTCAGCATAGGGGGCAGGATGCAGCGGGTTTTGCTGTTTTTGACGGTAAGAAGATAATCGGAAGACATGGCCTTGGCCTTGTCGAGGATGTGTTCGCTGAAAATGACTTGAAGATAAAGGGACGAATCGGCATTGGCCATACAAGATATCCAACAATAGGGAATTGCCGTATTGAGGATGTCCAACCATCTGTTTACAAGGAAACCGCGGTTGCTCATAACGGCCATCTCGCGAATTATGATGTTGTGAGAAAAAGATTGGAGGGGATGGGATACCGCTTTAAAGCCACGGTAGATTCGGAGCCGCTTGCGTATTACATTGATAAATTCGGGATAGAAGAAGGGGTGCGAAGGATAATGAACGAGTGCGAGGGCGCGTATTCTGATGTTGCGATACACAAGGGAAGGCTTTACGTATTCAGAGACCCGTTTGGCATAAGACCGCTTGTTTGGGGGGAGAATAGGAATTTTGTTATGTTCGCGTCTGAAAGTGTAGCGCTTGATATAAACGATATAGAGTATAAGGGGGATTTTGAAAACGGAATATTGTTTGATGCGATTGAAGGAAAGAAAATGGGCATTTTGAAGAAGGAGAGAAGAAATTGTATGTTCGAGTATGTCTATTTCTCCAGACCAGATTCCATCATAAACGATAAGAGCGTTAGGAATGTACGTGTGGCTCTGGGGGAGCAGCTTGCACTCGAGGCGCCAGTTAAATGCGATGTTGTAGTTCCAATCCCAGACACATCGCGAACCGCTGCTGCTAGTTATGCGGCAAAATTAGGAGTCCCTTACGATGAGGGATTGATAAAGAACAGGTATATCGGACGAACGTTTATCATGCCCACACAGGAGAAGCGAAAGGAGGCAGTGAGGCTGAAGCTCAACCCATTGAAGGATGTTATGGAAGGAAAGAAGGTTGTTTTGATTGATGACAGCATAGTACGCGCGACAACAATGCGCGAGATTGTAAGCATAGTCAGAAACCGCGGGGGAGCAAGAGAGGTGCATGTAAGGATAACGAGCCCGCCGATAATAGCGCCGTGTTTTTATGGTGTTGACATACCAACGTACAGCGAACTAATTGCGAGCTCAAAAAGTGTGGAAGAGATAAGAAGATTTATAGGCGCGGATAGCCTCGCGTACTTATCCATAGATGGTTTAAAGAAGGCGATAGGGCTGCCGATATGCGAGGGCTGCATAGCAGGAAGATATCAAACATCTTTTGTGTCTAAGATGGCGGGGGCTGCTAAAGGAAGATGAGAGTAACAAATGCTATAATATTTCTTTGTATATTCTTTTTCCTTTTTCAATTGCTGGTGCAAGGATTTACAGAGGGCGGTGTCCTTCAATCTGGCCTTCTTCTAACAGAACCGTGGCGGATAATAACGTGTATGTTTCTTCATGCTAATACGGAGCATCTGATGTTCAATATGTTCGCGCTTTTCGTGTTTGGTAACCAACTCGAAAGAAGGATTGGCGGTGGGGCTTTCTTATTCATATACTTTATGTCTGGATTGCTTGGTTCTATTGGTTTTATGTTCTTCAGCGAACCTTGGGAAAGCGCGCTTGGTGCGTCTGGTGCGATATACGGGATTATCGGTGCGCTCGTAGTTGTTGCTCCAAGGATGATTGTCTATTTTTTTGGTCTGTTTCCATTACCTATGGCTGCTGCCGGTATTGTTTATGCATTAATCGAATTGTTCGGTTTTGGGGCTGCAGACAACATCGCGCACTCCGCGCATCTCCTCGGTCTTGCGGGAGGTTATCTTTTTACACGAGTATATATCGAGAGGATGAATGAGGGCGCGTGGGAAATGTCTATGAACAAAGCAATAATTTTCAGCATTGTTTTTAGCACCGTAGTCGCTTTATTTTTTGGTTATGTAAATTATAACGATGGAATTTATACAAAAACACAGGCATGTTTTTACGGAAAGGATGATTATGAAGTCATCGGATGTTTTGAAAATCTTGTTAGGGAATATAAGGAAAATGTAAGATTAAAGGATGTTTGCGCAGAATACTTAAGGGTTTATAGATATGTGAATGCGAGCGGTTTCGCAGAATGTAAGGGGTTTTTTTATGGTCGTGGTTGAGTTTGATTACGAGGAATTTAAGGGGCTCCTTAATCTTCCGAAAGAAAAGGTAGTAAACGGGCTTACTGAAATAGGGGCACCGGCTGAAGTTGAAGAAGAAACTGGGAAGATATGCGCAGAATTGACACCTAATAGGCCAGATTGGTATTCTATGGAAGGATTGGCGAGGGCGCTTCGTTCTTATTATAAAAAAGAGAATAAGAAATATCTTGCAAGGGAGTCTGACTACAGAGTTAAGGTGGACGGAAGCGTTAAAGGAATAAGACCATACACTGCATGCGCTGTCGTGAAAAATTTGAAATTTGACGATAGAAGAATAAGAGATATAGTCTTATTACAGGAGAAGCTCCTGGCCACACTCGGTAGAAGGGTTAAGAGGTTCGGGGTAGGGATTTATCCCCTTCATGCGATAACATTTCCCGTCAGGTATACTACCATGAAACCTGAGGAGATAGTATACTTACCACTTAATTATCCGAAGGAAGCGGATGCTAGAGAGATATTGCGCGTGCATCCGAAAGGAAAGGAATACGGATATATAATAGAAAAATATGAAAGATATCCTGTCTTTGTCGATAGTAAAAACAAGATAATGGCGCTCATACCGATAGTAAATTCTGCAGAGACTGGAAAGGTTGATACGAAAACAAGAGAAGTTTTTGTAGAGGTTACTGGTATCGACAAGATCGGTATAAACCAAGCATTGAATGTAATTGTTTGCACTCTTGCTGACATGGGTGGAGAAATTTATAAGGTCGCTGTAGAATATGAAGATGGGGTAGAGAAAACACCGTGCTTGGATTATGTTAAGATGAAATTTGATGTAAGGAATGCAGAAAAGATCCTTGGTGTAAAGATTGGGAAGGAGAAAGTGAAAGAATTTCTGAAGAGAATGGGTTATGAGTACAACGGAAGGGAGGTTTTGGTGCCGCCATACCGCGCGGATGTTATGGGTGAAATAGATATTATAGAAGATATTGCTATTGTTTATGGATATAATAACTTTGAACCCACCCTACCAAATTTTTTTACTCCGGGTGGCGTGATAAGGAAGTATGAACCATTACATGATATAATGCGCGGGATGGGTTTTTCTGAAATTGCAACATTTACAATCACTGATAGAGAAAAACTTGAGAAAATAGGATGGAAAGCGGATAAGAAGATAATAAACCCTGCTGCCGAAGAGTATAACGTTATAAGACCGACAGTGCTTGTTTCCTTGCTCGAGGTATTGGGAGTAAACAAAACACGCGGCCTTCCTCAGAAGTTTTATGAGATTGGGATAGTTTATGAGAAGGGGGAAACAAAGAAGAAATTGTGTTTTGGCGTATGCGATAAAAAGGTTGGTTTTGAAGAAGTCCGCGGCTATCTCCAAACTATTTTGAAGGAACTTGGCTTTGCGTATAGACTTGAAGGGAGGGAGAGTGGGATTTTTGAATCTCCGTTTTCAGCGGCTGTTTTTATTAACAATAAGGAATCTGGGGTTATTGGTAAGGTAAAACAAGATATATTGAAAGAATTTGGAATAGAATTTCCTGTTTTTATGTGTGAAATCAATGTAGATTGAAGAAGGTTGTCCAGGGACCCCACACTTCCAGTATTCTAGGCTAAAGCTCTTCTAAAGAGTGCACGAATGTTTTGAAGACGACGATATTTTTTGTTTTTTGTTTGAAATTTTTAAAGAACAGGTCCATTATTCTTTCTTGCCCATCGCTTACGATAATTGTTGATTTTGTTATTCGTGTTGTTGGTTCTAAATTTAATTTATTTAAATTATAATAGAACATTCGTTTTGTTTTATTGAAATCTCTTCTATTTTTGTGTTTAATGTCATAAACATACAAAAACATTCTTATCATTCCTTTTTCTTATTATCCCCCTTTCCTTGTTTTTTGTATCTATAGATACAAAAATTTTTAAAACATATTTATTTATCGTATGAATATTACTCGAACTCTACCCTCCCCCACTATACTCTATAAATTTATTTATTGCCCGCACGGCAGAGCGCGGGGAGCTAAAAACAGGGACCCCCTTGCTTTCAAGTATTTTCTTATACATGTCAGTATACGCGCCACCAACAGAAACAACAACGATCGGTTTTTTCTTGTTCTCAGAAGCAGCAGTAAATACATTGATTATCCTTTCATTTAATGTCGGAGTTTGGAATAAAACACAAACAATAACAAAATCAATATTCTCGTCATCAATGAATCTTTCAAGCGTTTTCTCATATAATTCTACAGAAGCATCGGCTGCAAGGTCTAGCGGGTTTCTTACATTTACGTGGGGCGGTACGATCTTCCCCAATTCATCTACTGTTTTATTATCTAATCTTGCAAGAACAAGCCCCTCTTCCTCTACTGCGTCAGTTGTAAGTACGCCCAATCCTCCGCCATTAGTTATTATTCCTATTCTTTTACCTCTTGCTTTCGGTTGGCTGAATATTTTCATAAGGTCAAAAAGCTCATCTATCCCTCTTGCTTCCGTTACCTTAGCCTGTCTAAAAGCAGCTTGATATGCAAGATAGTTTCCAGCAAGGGTTCCAGTATGGGATTTGGCGGCGAGTTGCCCCTCCGTTCCTTTACCTGCCTTCAGCACTATTATAGGTTTTTTTCTATTTACCTCTTTCATCGTTGCAAGCAGCCGTCTACCATCCCTTACTGCTTCTATATAAAGAACAATAATTTCTGTTTTTTTATCATTTGCTAGATACTCAAGAAGATCAGTTTCGTCAAGCACAGTAGCATTGCCATATGATATAAATTTAGATATCCCAATACCGTAGTAACTAGCAGCATCTATTATAACAGACCCTACCGCACCGCTTTGGGTTACGAAGGAAACCTTACCACAGTTCGGTCTGCCCAATTTGTACATTGGGAAGAATATACTATCAACATGATTGTACGGATTGAATATTCCCAAGCAATTAGCCCCGATCACAGGGATGTTTTCTTTGAATGCAATCGCTCTGACTTGTTCTGCGAGGTCCGCCCTCCCAACCTCCTCAAAACCACCGCTCAGGATGAGAACGCCACCGACCTTCTTTTCAGCACATTCCTTCATTATCTCAGGAACAGTAGGTGCCGGCGTCGCAACTATCACACAATCTGCGCTTTCCTTTATCTCTAGTATAGAACTATAACATCTAAGGCCGAGGAGTTCGCCGTACTTTGGGTTTACTGGGTATACCCTTCCTTGGTATTTTCCTTCTATTAAATTCCTTAATATGACATTCCCAAGTTTTTCAGGATTACTCGAGGCTCCGACAACAGCTATGCTCTTCGGTTCAAGCAATTTATTCAATTTTTTTAACATCTCTCTAGAAGCAGCCATGCTTTCGTCCTCTTATTTTACCATCCGCGCATCAACTATATCACATCCCTCGCTATCGAATATTACTGGGTTGAGGTCGAGTTCCTTTATGTCCTCCTTTTCGATAAACTTACACGTTTTAATTATAAGTCGAACCAGCGCCTCTTTGTTGATTGGTTTTTCTCCACGCGCGCCGGTTATGAGCGGATGGGCTTTAAGTTCGCTAATCATCTCTTCCACATCCTCTTTCCTAACCGGGCATATTCGTGCCGTTATATCTCTAAATATTTCAACATAAACCCCGCCCAATCCAAGTACGACCATATGCCCGAACTGGGGATCCTTCTTCCCTCCTATTATGAGCTCTATACCCTTTCTCGCCATCTTCTGTACGAGCATCCCGTCTATCCTTTTCCCGCTCGCGTTTATCATTATCTCTTTGTACGCATGGCGCAGGACAACATCATCCCGCAATCCTATCTTAACACCGCCAATATCGGTTTTGTGGCTTACATCTGGGGATATTATCTTAAGAGCAACAGGATAACCAATCCTTTTTGCAGCTTCAACTGCCTCTTCCTCGCTCTTTACAAGCGCATAAGGAAGGAGCTTGAAGTTGTTTTTTTCAAGCAATTTAAAATCATCAATTAGCGTCATTGAAGATTTGTTCGGAGGGTAAGTTAATAAATTTTGTCTTGTATTTTCAATCGGTGGGATAAATGGCTGTTAAAATAATACATGATAGAAGTTTATGCATCGGATGCGGTGCGTGTGCTGCTGTCTGTCCTGATTTTTGGGAGATGGACAACGACGGCAAATCGAGATTGAAAGGTGGGAAGGAAAAGAAAGGGACATTTCTTCTCGAACTTCCTGATAAAAAATGTAATATGAATGCCGCGCAATCCTGCCCAGTAAACTGCATTCATATAGAGGAAAATGGAAAGAAGCTGATATAATATGGCGATATACACGAGAATGGGAGACACTGGACAGACAGTTACCCTTTCCGGTAAGAAGGTTTACAAGGACGATCCTCAAGTGGAAGCATACGGTTCTGTAGACGAGCTCAACTCTTTATTAGGCGTTGTTGTGGCATTCACAAGCCACGAAGAGGTTGCAAGGTTGCTTAGAAGGATTCAAAAGGAACTCTTTCTTGTTGCTGCAGAACTCGCGATGGGTAAGATTCATTATACAAGGATAAACCCAACCCATATCTCCGCGCTTGAGGAGGAAATAGATAGAATCGAAAGAGAACTTCCCCATCTAGCAAACTTTATCGTGCCAGGAGGGAGTAAGACAGCATCCCTCCTCCATCTTGCCAGGACCGTCTGTAGGAGAGCGGAGCGAAGGGTAGTAACCCTTTCGCGAAAGTCATCCATAAATCCAAATATAATAAAATATCTAAATCGCTTGGGCGATCTTCTTTTTGTGCTTGCAAGATATGAAAATAAGAAACAACATATAGAAGAAATAACATGGGAAGGCAGGTAACTTAAATCGGAAGTCTGATGCCTTTCCAATCAGCAACATCAGCAATTACGTAAAATAAAGGCAGGAATAAGAATGTTGCTGCAATTGAGCGAATTTCTGCCAAGCAGGGAAAGTAATTTTATATCTATTTTTTTCTTCTCGCCCAAAATGTAAAAGACAGCCGTAATAAGAAATGAAAAACCTGTTGAGAAAAGCATGTACGTTGCGCTGCTTTCCAACCTATTGAGCGGCACAATCAAACTCAGCAGCAAAGAAAGCACAACCAAAACAAAACCCGTTCCAACATACTGTTTGATCTTCTCTTTACCGCGGTAAAGCCATTCGCCAGCAACAGTTCCAAAAACGGCAATAGTTCCATACCCTATCGCGCTAAGCGGTCCGCCGTAATTCGATATATTGGCATAATAAGCAAATTCCGGAAATAATCTACTCGCAGCCGCATACCCACCCAAAACTGCAAGAGCAGCGGTCATTCTCAAAGGAACCGATAATGTTAATGATAGAAAGGCTAGAAGAAGTCCAACACCAAGAGATTGAAGAAACCCCCATTCTGTCTTTTCAAAACCGAACAAACTCCCGATTAATACAAAACCAAGCAAGGTCAGCAGAACTGCTCTTCTTAATACATGCTGCCAGACAGGTTCTCCACGCAGTTTTCTTCTATTCACCGAAATAACCAGCGAAGCACCCATAATAAATTGGAATAAAGGTGCAATCAAGTCAGCAGGAAGTACCGTCGGCTGATTATGCTTAAGAAAAAGCGGCAGGTCAGCCGCCAAGAAAGTTAGGATATTTATAAAAAGCATAACAGCAATAGCAAAGCCCCGTGCCATATCTAAGGAAGGGTACCTCATGTCTATTCACAAAAATCAATCTTTTTAAATATTCACTCGCAGAATACCATCAAAACAAAACCAACAAAGGTGAATATCAATGGATATGATGGGCTTGATGAATGCTATAAACAAATGTGGTAAGTACCTTGTCGTGTTAATAGTGCTAGCAAATTTAATGTCAATTAGTTTTGCTGATGGTGAGACAAATATAAGAAATGCTCTTAGCCAACTTTGCAACATAGCAACAGCATTCTTAGCAGGGTCTGTTGTTGTTTTGATAATATTGGCAGCAGCAGTTTATGGCATAGGCCAGATCATGGGTGCAGAAACAAGAGCAAGGGCATCAGTTTGGGCAACAGCAATGCTCACAGGAGCTGTCATAGCAATTATAATCTACGTCCTCACGCCACTTATCCTCCAACAATTAGTCCCAGGCGGAGTCGGCCAGGTAAACATTGGAGCAGGCGGCGACCCATGTGCTGCGATAGGGGGTACTTCGTCAGAGAGTACCTCATAATAAGGTGATTAAACATGCTCCTAAGGTACAGTAAGCACGTTGCCTTGCTGTTGCTTATATTTATCAGTTTTACATCTATCGTATTTGCTCAACAAGAACTAGCAAATGCTTTAAGTGAGCTCTGTACTACAGCAACAACCTTCTTAGCAGGGTCTGTTGTTGTTTTGATAATATTGGCAGCAGCAATTTATGGCATAGGCCAGATCATGGGTGCAGAAACAAGAGCAAGGGCATCAGTTTGGGCAACAGCAATGCTCACAGGAGCTGTTATAGCAATTATAATCTACGTCCTCACGCCAATGATATTAAATGCATTATTGGCTAATAGCAGTATAACCATAGATCCAAACAACCCATGCAATTTCCAAGGCGGCGGTGGCGGTGGAAGTGGGGGCGGCGGTGGCGGTACTATACCGGAACCACGTATACCACGAACACCAATAATACCACCATAACTCAGCTTAAAATTGCTGGGTTATTTTTGTTCTTTTTTTGTTTTCTAACAAAACAGAAATCTTCCTAAAATTGTTCTGTAGAAAAACAGAAATGCTTAAAAATTGTTCTGCTGTAAAACAATTTATGATACCATTTTCGGTTTTTGAGGAATGGACTTCTTATGCAAAGGAAATACATTTAAAGCCACGCCACATAGACATAGAGCGACTGTTATCTAACAGCAACATAAAGATAGTTGGCATAAGCGGAATACGTAGATGCGGTAAATCCAGCCTTCTCATGCTTGCATTCCGCAATGTCGTGGCTAAAGGGAAAAAAGCCTGCTATCTCTATCTCGAAGACGGTAGGATAAAAAATGAGAAAGATGCTCTAGACCAGCTTATAAAATGGTTTGGGGATGAGGGTTTTCTTTTTCTGGATGAGATAACAAACATATCTGGATGGGAAGACTGGCTTTCAAGGATGCATGAGCAGACAAAGGGAAAACTGCGTATCATAACAAGTTCGTCACGCGGTGGAATAGCAACCCCACAGAAGCCCCTCAGGGGCCGCATCCTTAATTTCGACCTCTATCCTCTTTCTTTTACAGAATTCTTAGAATTCAAGGGCGTATCTCCTAAATTTACCACCGCAGGTATAGGCGATCTTGAGAAAAATCTAGAGGAATATTTAATTTATGGCGGTTTTCCTGAGATTGCGCTAACTGAAGACAAAACTGACAAGGTACGGATTATCAACTCTTACTTCAAAGATATCATAGCATTAGATATAGCGGAAATTACCAGCATTGACATAAACGCAGTAGAGTTGTTCGCGAAATATATCCTCGAATCAACATATTTCTCAGCTTCGAAATGCTTAAATTTCTACAAGAGTGTTGGATACAAAATAGGTAAGGAGAAAATACTTTCACTCGAATGGCACTCCCAGGCAGCGTACCTCTTCTTTTTTATGCCAATCTTCTCATATAACATAAAGAATGAAACACAGTACCCTAGAAAATGTTACGCAGGTGATACTGGTCTCCTATATTCCGTGTCAGGAAAAAAAGACATGGGCCGACTTTATGAAAATGCGGTTTTTTTAGAATTAAAGAGACGGCTAAAACCAAATGAAGAGCTTAATTACTGGAAGAATAAGGACGGCAACGAAGTAGATTTTGTTATACTCGAAGGCACTAAGCCCCGCGAAATTATTCAGGTTGCTTATAACTTAGATGATGAAAAGACTAAAAAACGCGAACTGTCTGCCCTAGTAAAAGCAGCCAAAGAATTTAGTCTTAAAAAAGGAATGATTGTAACTCACAACATAGAAGATTCCAAAAGTTTTGAGGGAATACAAGTAAAATTCATCCCGTTATGGAAATGGCTGCTTGAGAAATCAAGTTAAGAACAACATCCGCTGTGCTTTTATCCATCAGTGCAACCGTACGTATGTAATTAGGTACATTCCCTCTGTATGTTTTGGCAAAGAACATATCACCATCGTTCATAAACACAACAGGTGTTCTCTGCTCTCCATATTTTTCTATTTCAGAGAGTGCGCGTTGCAGCGTCCATTCTGCAAAGAGTGCAGCTTGGGATAGTTTCTGTCTTTCAAATTTAAACCTCCACAGCACATAGAAACTATTTAATTTATTGAGGTCCGGCCCATTATGTTTTTCAGGACCGTCCTCTCCTTTCGGATAGTAATAGGAATGCAACCATGCAATGTCGTTTTTAGCTATGTTGTGCGCGAAATACTCGACGCGCTCATTCACTTCCTTTCTCATCTCAGCCTGTCGTTGCTGCTCTTTAACAAAGGCATTTGGGTCGGTGCGTATTTCATTCAACCATCTTGCCAACGCCATCTGATTATGCACATCTACAGTACACAATGTAATTGCATGATATACATCAACATGTTCGAATATTCTGTTCTTAAGTCCCTCAAGCTTCTGTCTGAATTTCTCAAGGATGTTCTTTACTCCGTTTACGAGAACAATTCCGTACCCAACACGCTTACCAGTCCAGCACTGCGATTTGGAGAAAGTTCCGGTCACAAGCTCTATTGCGCTACTATCTGTTGCTATTATACGTTCAACTGGGTCGAAACGCTCTGCCTGATTTCTCCGAAACGGTTCGTAGGTAGGGTCCGTTATCCTATGCACACGGATACCGAACTTTGTATTTATTCTTTTAAGTAGCGCAGTTATCTCATCGAATGTCTCCGCACTCATCGCAGAACCAAGAGGATTACCGATTGTTGTTATAGCGAGTATATATCGTACCTGTGTACCGTACTTTCTTATCGTTTCGATCATCTTTCTTTCAAGCTCACCGCAATCAACAACCCCACTTTCACGATTAAGAGGAACGGTTATCACATCTCCTTCTATATTTGCTGCTTCTGCAAGAAACAGAGGGTAGGTAAGCTCTGGTATAAAAACAACAGCACGGTGCTTTTTACCGCCCCCAACCATCTGCATATAACTCCTCACAACCCCGCTCGAACCAGAGCCCACAAATATGAAAGCGTCCTTTCCTCGTTCAAGTTTATACGAGTGCTCAACCCTCTTTTCTCCGTTCGGCCTCTCTATGAGATGAAGACCACCATAACTTATTTCTTCGAGAAATTCTGGATAACCAATCGAGTTTGTGTAGTGCGGCCTTTCACTCCTAACAACACCCCCTAATATTTCTTTGAGACGTTCTGGCTCTCTAAAACCAAACTCTGTTGGGTCGCCGAGACCACCCTTCACAATTGCTAATTCCTTTCCATAGTGTGGTTCGTTCAAGAGCTTCCTTGAGTAGTCCTCTACCTTTCTTTTTATTTGGTTCACATCAGAAAGGCGCAGGCTATGGTCCTGCATCTCTTTAAAACGGCTAGTTTTTACCATGTTTATCACACTCTTGTCCTTGGAACCAATCAGATTTTGAACAATTTTTATATATTTCTGTAAAAAATTCGGCTGGCAACGAAATGTTTAAAAGTATAACCATAGTTATACTTACTATGATTATTGAACGGCCAAACGAAGTAAAAGGGATTAAGGAGATTAAAAAATGGGTGCTGATTTATGGCAGGCGCAAGACCGGCAAAAGCTTCATTGTGCAAAATTTCATCCATTACGATGACTATTTCTTTGTCAAAAAAGATAGGAGCATCCTTTCGAACAGTAATTCGATCAGTCACGAAACCTTTCTAGAGCTTTTGAAACGTGATCTGGCTGCGGGCAGCACAGTCGTCGTCGATGAATTCCACCGGCTTGGAGAGGATTTTTTCGATTTTCTTCATCAGACTAAAAAGAGTGGCAAGCTCATTTTGGTATCATCAACATTGTTTTTGTCAAAAAAACTATTTTCATCAAAGTCAGCCTTGCTTGGTTTTTTTGCCGAATTTCCCATTGGTTTGATCTCCTTGGAGGACGTCTTGTCGGCATTGCGCAGAACGGGCATGGAGAAAAAATCTCTTTTGGAGACAGCCATCCTACTTAGAGAGCCGATAGCTATAGATTATTTTGATGAGAAGTATAGTCCTAGAGAGGCATTCGCAAAAATTCTGCTTGGTTCGGTAAAGACCATTCCGGCCTTGGTCGGAGAAATCTTTATGGAAGAAGAAAGAACTATTTCAGCGGTTTATGAGGGTATTTTGCGGGCTATTGCGAATGGCAATGTGATCTCTGGTGAGATCTCAAGCCATTTGTTTGCTAGGGGATTATTGAAGAAGGACGACCCAAGTACCATTCAGCAGTACCTTAACAATCTTGTTGCATTTGGCATAATAAGAAAATTAAAAGTTTACGGAAAAGATCGTTTCGTCTATAAACATACATCACCCCTTGCCCGGCTTTTCTATTACGCTGACGAGAAGTACAACATATCAGAAAGGACACTGACAGAGATCGAGATACGGAGGATAATAGATGAGCTAATGCCACGTCTGATAGAGGACAATGTCAGAGAATTCGCTGCGGCCAGATTCGGTCTGGAAGAAACAATCGCAGAAGCTGAAGACCATGAGGTTGATGCTTGTCTGTTAAGATTCAAAAAGCCAAAGATTGCGATGGAGATAAAATGGAAGGATAGGATAGGGCAGGACGACATCGTCAAGGCTGAAAGAAACTTGGAGAGAGTACCTGCTGAAGAAAAACTGCTTTTTGTTCCTGACAAAGAAAAGGTAGGCTATCCAACTTCTTTAAAGGTAGTAGATATCTCGGATATCATTTCGCTAAAAAGGTAACTACTTTTTTTTGCTTCGAAAACCATCTCTGTGACATCCTCCACGCCCTAAATCGTGTGAACTTCGTTCACATCTCTCGATTTCTTTCGAAATCTCGACGGCGTGGCTTCAAACGGTGTTTAGCTCCTGAGGTTTTCTTCGATCGCCTCAGTTTTTCGCGCGAGCTAAACGCTGTTTCCAAACGTTGGAAGCTCATTGGTCGCTGGATCGTGTATCATGGAAGGCCACAGACCTTCCGACCTTTTCTGTCCAGCTTTGGGGCGTAGTCACAGACGCCCTGTCCCTGAAGATGTACTCCAGAGACCTGCTGCTCATATTCGCAGCGTTTAAACCTAAGCTTATCCATACAGTCACGGACTGTATTTCATCGAAAATATTACAGTAAAAAATTTAAAAAGGAATGCCCTGCACAACTAATCTTGAATAGTAAGCAGTGCTACCATTCGCAAGCTAAAGCAAGCGGATTTCTCGCGCTGCTGGGATTAAAATTATTTTCCTATCTCGGGCCCATAGCTCAGCTTGGTAGTATGGAACCATCTGGTTTCATGCCAAAAGCAACGGACTCTTACCGCCCTTTTTTCTTTCCAAAGAAAAAAGCGAAGGTTGTCGGAAAAAAGAAAGGAGGGACAGAAGAAATCCGTGTGTCGCGTGTTCGAAAGCCTTGAGCATGCCGCTCAAAGTTTGGCAAGGCCGTCAATCACGCTGGGCCCGTTTCTGTTGCTTAGGTTATTCTTCTGTACTCAGGTTTTACTATCTTTCTTCTGCTATACGGAGCGACGAAGCGGACTTAGTGGGTCTTATGCTCGCTTCGTCAGTCGATGAGGTTTTTCTTCTAGGTTCTTCTTGGTTGTGGGATGGCGGCGGGTCTTATATCGTAACCAAGATTATCAACAGTTATTTTTATTGTCCCGTTCTTATATGTCTCAAAATATCTAATATTATACTGCTCCATAGCCATTAGTCTTCTAAATGGGTTTCTTGTAGACCCCTCAACCTCGCGTGTTTCATCCGAGCAGCCTTCTATAATAACATACTTTGGTTTGCTTGCCTGTAGGAAGAAGGCGATATTTGCTGTTCCAGCGCCAACACCATAATAAGGTGCTTCCATAACATCAACACGAATCTTACTTCCAAGATTATTCACAAGGTCGCCTTGCGCGCCAGTTTGGATATTTCCTGTAAGAAGGAGGGTAAGATTTCTATCCTCTATTCTTAGGACGATTGCATCGTTGTTAACATCGTCAAAACGATTGCTTGTCTTTGGATTAAGCACATCTATTTTTATACCATTCAACTCGACAGAATAGTCTCGCTCTACAACACGCGTATTTTTTGCTTTGGCAGATATATTATCTATCACCGCCTTGTAGTTTTTATCAGAGAAATCGTTTCCTCCCCACCAGAACTCCTCCACTTCAAATTCATCTATTATACGAGAAAGCCCACCATACCTCCTTTCATCTCCAGTGGTAGAAACGAGAACGTCTATATCATCTATATTCTTGCCATTCAATTCATCTATAACCTTGTTCACGCTCCCAAGAGAACCACCATCTATGAGCATGTCAAAATCCCCTTTCTTTATGAAAATCGCAGCCCCATGCTTTCCAGTGCTGTAATCGCAGCCATCGATAAAATAGATACCGAGCTTTGCGTCAGGTTCATGCACATACCCTATACCGGTCCATTCTTCAGTTACATTCTCCTCTTCTACAGTAGCGTTCATCGCAACGCTTTCGTTTCTTTCCTCTGTTATTATTACGCTCACTGTTTGATTTGTTTTGTTCTCTTTTATCTCTGGCGGTTTTTTCTCCTCTCCCCCTATGCATCCAAACGCTAAAATCAAGATAAGAACAGCAAGACCAACTGCAGCCACTCTAACCATAATTACCCCTCATACTTACCGAATGCTTTGTAATCAACCTTTATTCCCTCCCACACCTCTCCGTTCATAAATCGCTCTATTATTTCAATGACCTGCTTTACGCTTGCCCTTACCTGTTCCCCAGTATTTCTATACCTAAGCGTGACGCTTCCATCCGTCAACGTATCGTAATCTATAGTCACAGAAGCAAGGACGCCTATTTCATCTCCTCTTGCATATCGCCTTCCTATGCTTCCGCTGTCCCTATAAAGAACATCAAATCTCTTCTTCAGGATTGCGGCTACCTCAAGCGCTTTTTTATCCAATCCATCCTTTTTCATAAGAGGATATACAGCAACCTCATACGGAGCTATGGCCGGGGGGAAATCAAACCACTCCCAATCCTTCTCTTTCGTTGCCTGCCTGAAACAATGCTCTAGAGCGCAGAATATAAGCCTGTCCACGCCCATAGAAACCTCGAAAACATGTGGTATTATCTTCTTCTTTTCCTGTTCTAGGAAAACAGAAAAATCCTGCCCACTTAGCTTTGCATGTTGAGAAAGGTCGAAATCTGTTCGGTACGCATTTCCTATAGTTTCTATAATTCCAAAAGAAGTTTGAACCTCCATGTCTATGTTCCTTTTTGAGTAATGCGGAGTTTCTTCCTCTCCAAGAACCCTAAAGTACATCTCAGTCTCGTTTATCCCGACCTGCTTATAGAATTCCCATTCCTTCGCAAGGAAATAGGCGAATATCTCATTTGGTGCAATGCCCTCGCTCACAGCCTCGCCTGCGCTCTTTATAGTAATTTTGTCATCTATCTTAAATCTCATCTTTGTTTCAGCAACTGAGGAGAAGTTCTCAATCTTCGGCTCGGAGGGATTGAAGAAATATTCTAGTTCCATCTGCGTAAATTCTCTCATTCGAACAAGCCCCTTGCGTGGTGATATCTCATTCCTGAAACTTCTTCCAACCTGCCCGACAACAAGCGGTAATTTTGTTCCGTGATTCTTGTAAAGGCGGGGGAATGCAGTAAATATTCCCTGTGCCGTTTCTGGTCTTGGATATGCAGGATAGGAATCAGCGCCTATGCCTGTTTTAAACATAAGGTTAAACATGCGTACCTTAGAGAATGGACCGCCACATCTTGGGCATTTAAGACCCTTCTCCTTTATCATCCTATCTAAGCTCTCAAGCTTTCCATCCCATTTGTAACCATCCACATTGTCTGCTATGAAGGAATCCGCTCTAACAGTAGTCCGGCATTTTTCGCATTCCGCAATTGGGTCTGCAAATTCGTCTACATGCCCGGATGCCTTAAGAACAGGCTCCGGCGTTATTATGCAGCTCTCTATCTCAAGGTATCCATTTTCTTTTATGAACATCCTTCGCCAGAGATGTTCTATCTTCTGTTTGAGCAGTGCGCCAACAGGACCGTAGTCGTAGAAGCCGCCAACAGATCCATATGGTTCATTGCTCGGATAAAATAAAGAGCGCTTTAGCGCGAGGTCGAATATCTTTTCATGAAGTGCCACGTTTCTCTCCCTCCTCTATCCTGAGAATCTTTTCTACTATAGCAGCATATGCAGGTCTTGAGAGAAAATATCCTAAAAGGGAACCAAGGATTGTTGATGTAGCGAACCCTATTACTTCAACAAGGTTTGAGAAAAGCAACGGCAGCATGGAAAGGGAAGCCACGATGACATTTGTTTTTATTATAGCAAACGCATGCCCCATCTTATCTTCTAAGTTGTGCTTATCCTTTTTCAGCAATTCATCCGTTATGACTATCTGTGCGTCTACACCAACTCCGATGGCTGCTATTATACCTGCCATAGCCGCAAGGTCGATGGTGAAGGAGCCCAATATAGACAGAAGTATTACGAGTTCCCCAAGGCTTATAGCCACTATGGGCAATGTTGCCCTTATGTTCATATATCTTATTCCTATAAGTATGGATATAACTATAAGAGAGGCAGCAATTCCTATAAGACTGAGATTAAGAAACTCGCTTCCTAGAGAAGCAGGAAGGGTTGTTCTCGACCCTACAGATATTTGAACTGGAAGGGAGCCTCCTTTTAGAATGGATTCTATGCTTTTCTGCTTTTCTAGGGCTTCTGCTCTCTGGGCACTCGGCTCTGTGGCAGTAACACCGCCAGTTATTGCGTAGTTATAGTTCGGCATTCCATTCGTAAGACCTGCGGAAAGGGATGGCGCAGAGAGAAGGCCGACAGCCTCTAGCTTGTTTACAACAAGTATTCCTGTCCGCGTTCTTATAAATTCTGGTTTCATCTCCTCAAAGGGAACTTCTTCTAATTTATATCCAGCGGATACAAGCGCTTCCTTATACTCCTTTGGGGTATCGTTTGCTATTATCGCAAGCGTTTTGTTTGTCCTCGGGACTATTGCATTCGTTATATTCGCTGTCCCGTTCGTTATGTTTAGTTCATCTAGTATGTAAATGTTTATTGTCGCATTTACATCACTCTCATTGTCTTCTAATCGGAGCGCGTCCTTCAAAGCCTTCAACGTCTCTTTCTCGCCCGCATCAGGCGGAATAGCGCTTCTTAGTTGAGCCTTCGTATAAAATATGTCCGCGTCCATCGGTCTGTCCAAGTACATATAAATGGGGTAATCTGCCTTGCCGAATGCCGCTGCGGCAAATTGTTCTGCGCCCTTTCGGTCTACTGAAAAGGCAACTCCCCAAGCAGCACCGGAGCGACTAAGTTGGTCGCTACTCATAGGGACTATGGATGTGGAGAATATGTGGTCTCCTGTTATCGCTAGTTTTCCATCTACGATTCCCATGTAAACTCCCTGGTGGGCGAGAACGCTTTCAATAAATGCTATTCTCTCTTCATCGCTGCTCGGTATCTCAACATTTATCTGAGTATTACCGACGCCATAAACCTTCACTTCAGTGAGACCAAGAACACTAACCCTCTTCTTTATTGCCTGCACGACTTCGTTCATTGTTGTCTGGTCAACAGAACGCTCTAATATTATCGGTATCCTTGTTCCACCGCTGAAATCTATGCCAAATTTTAAACCGTTTATCCAAATATTAACAAGCGCAAGGATTACTAAGAAGAGAAGCCCGAGGAGTTTTATGTTACGCTCCTTCCAGAATAGAGACAGCCCTCCAAAAATAAAAATAGCGGATATTAATAGGAGGCCGGCTGTCGCTTTGTATAGCACAATACCAGCCATAAAGGAGAGCAGCAGGAAGAGCATGAGTAAGAATTTCTTATCCTTATAAAGCTCCATCAGACCTCACCCTTCTTCTCAGCATGCCAAAGTAGCATGACAGCGTTTATTCCCCATGTCGCTATTATATCCCCGACAAGGCCAGAAAGCGCTACAGCAGATATTTCGTAATAGGTTGGAATATGGGTTAGGGTTGCAAGTATGAAAAGAGTTCCAAACGCAACCATCGCCATAATCGACATCGTCACTCCTGTCTTCATTGCTTCGTATGCCTTCTCTCTCGGGTCGCCCTTTCTTTTTAGCATTCTCATAGTAAGAAGGACATCAGTATCGAGTGAGAATCCGACGAGCATAAGAAGCGCTGCGAAGGAGGGAAGGGTAAATGGTATTCCGAATAATCCCATCGCGCCCAACGCTATTACAACATCGCACGTTGCACCCGTTATCACAGCTATGCTTGGAACAATCTCTCTGAAAAAGATAAAAACAAAACCAGCGCTCAGTAGCGCGGATAGAACAGCAACCCTTACTGCTGTTTCTATGAAGTGGGTGGTAAGGGTTGGGCTTACGGTCTGGACTGAAATAGAAGTGTAATTCACATATTTATCTACAGATTTCATTATGGAATCCTGATAATCAGAATAAATTTTCTTGTAAGAATTCGCAAACTCCTTCTCCAGCTCGTTCACTCCGGCAAAAGAATCAGCCTTCACATCCTTGTTTGCAAGTGCAAAAATCTCATTCGCTAATTTGTTTATTTCCTCTCTTTTTTCCAAATAATCCTTTTTCTTGCTCTCATTCATCTCTCCTTCTATTTCGAGCCTCGTTACCTCTGGCAGTGCTTTCTCAAATTCTTCCTTCAATTCATCAGCCCTCACTAGGTTTTCGCTCTGCGGGAATTCTATCTCGGCTTTATAGCCAACTGCAGTTTCGAAAACCTTTACATCAGCATCTAGCCCTTCTGATGCAAGTTGCTGCTCGAGAAGTGCAGGGTCTATCCTTTGATTAAGAGTAAGCGATAGAAGCGTTCCGCCCCTGAAATCAACCCCAAGCTCTATCCTAGGTATGAAAAACAGAGAGGTAGCTAGCAAAAGTAGCGGTAGTAATGCCAGTCTTTTGTAATTTCCTATGAATATATTTGGTAGTTCCATTCTCTCACAGCGAATTAGCCCTAATGCTTCTTTCTCTTCTTACCCTTCTTCTCTTCAATCTTTTTGGGCGGGATATTCTCCCCTCCGGTAGGAACAATCAGGGGAGGTGGGACTAGGTGTGGTGGAAGACCAAATGGCCTAGTGAGAAAAAGTGCAGTCACCGCTGTGTTCGCATTAATTATATTTATCGCATTTGCGCAAAGCTCTGGTAGAACCTCCTTTTTCTTCTCCCATTCCCCAACAAAACGTTTTATGTTCTCAGGCTCATCAACACAGAAAGCTATTCCCCTCACCTTTACTGACGCAACATCCGGGAGATAGCCAAGATGGTAGGTAAATACAATAGATACGGTCCTATCATCATGTTTTGTCACGTTATCTATGTTTAATCCGACTTCAAAGGTAGGAACCGGATTTTCATTAACTACAATTATCTCAGCCGCAGTAAACCTCATACCAACTATTTCAAGCATAGTGACATCCTCCCCGACCTAAAGGTCGGGCTTCCAACGTTTGGAAATACGGTTGCTGGATCTTGCGTATGAGAAGGAATATCCTTCCCGGATTTTTCTGTCCAGCTTATCTTGGAAACAACGTTTCCAAAGTGTCCAAAAGCATAGCTTTTGAACATGGGCATAGTCACTGAACGATGTTTAACTCCTGAGAACTCTCTCAGGACAGAAGCATTTGCTAATGAGTTAAACATCGTTGATGCCCTGTCTCCGAAGATATACTCCAGAGACCTGGTGCCTATATTTAATGCACCGTTCAGATCTGCATTGTACTCCATAGAGCAGTTGTTGCACCTGAACAGACCACCTTTTCTTAGTCCTTCATGCCCACAGTTATGACAGAGCTTTGAAGTTTTATATTCTGAAACCAGCCCAACAGGTATGCCATCCCAATTGGCCTTGTATCTGATGTATTGCTGCAACTGATAATAGCTCCATTGGTTTATCGCCCTTCTTATTCTTCTGCCCTTTTCCTGTGCTGCTCCCCTTATCCCTGTTAACCTTCCCATGGTTATCACAGGCTGATAACCTCTTGCCCTCAGCTCCTTTGCCTGTTTTACTA
>Ga0078972_1008599_pt1 | contig 21144 bp, 12 predicted proteins | sample YelNatPaOPGAMG01_FD_67568 | JGI IMG/M metagenome (GOLD analysis project Ga0078972, IMG submission 67568) | Hot spring thermophilic microbial communities from Obsidian Pool, Yellowstone National Park, USA - OP-RAMG-01 (SPADES assembly) (version 2) | ecosystem: Environmental > Aquatic > Thermal...
AACGACCGCCCACAACTCCGCAGATGTCTCCGGTGGTGAGGAGGTCTGGGTAATTGTCTGACTCCCCTTTACTCCCTCAATCGTTGGTTGCATATCTCCTGATGGTCTGAACTCCATCCTCTCTTCAGATGCCTGTAATTCATCGTTAACCTCATTAGGAGTTCCATCACCATCTGCATCGAGCTGAGGGGTCTGGTCTGAAAAAAGGTTCTGGATGTAATACTTTGCATCAGAATGGGCTGTCCCTATGTAATCACCTTTGTCTATCTCATCAAAAAATTTGTAGGAGTAAGAAACAGAACCATCACTATCAAAATGCGGTGTCTGGGATGAACTTGTGCCTGTCAAAACAATCCTTTCGTCATAAGGTCCAACATTGTCTATAAAACTACCGCTGTATTTGAAATCAAGAATTATATTTACAGGATAGGTGCTCGGAGCAGGTTCTGAACATCCTTCGGATGTGTATCTGTCCTGTATTCCATCAACGAGATGACTTATATAGGTTGCAAGTTCAGATGCGGTAGTCCTGTTTGTGGTTTCATCAATGTAAAATTGGTCTGTTGTCCCGTAGCCAATCAGGTATATGTTAAGAGGTGTCTGATATGGAGCATAGGTATCGCACTCAGGAGGTGTCCCTATATAAACAAGGTCCTTAGCCCATGTCTCAATAGCAGACTGAAGGTTTGAATCGGAATTTGATGCATCCGTATCCGCATCACCATCCTCATCTGCGTCAAAATTAGGGTCTTTATGGAGAAGGTATATCCTGTCATCAGAGATGTTCCTGCTTTTCAATGTCTTGTAAGCCTTCCTGACAAGGTTGTTTATGATTGTCTGGGTCACCGTGGCTGTTGACCTTCCTCCCACTATTATCCCCATACCAACAGGACTGTTCACAGGGACAATCGCCTCAGCAGAGGAACCATTGTAATCATCGTTTCCATCCCACTCTGCTGAAACCTTTGTATATCCTGAATCCTGAACTGTAAATGTGTAAGTGGCCTCGCCATCCGCATTCGTATCCTGCTGGACATCCGCCAGAATACTTTCATCCGGATTTGTAACCTTTATCTCTACAGAAACAACACCGGGGTTAGGACCTATTCTAATAGTTGCTGTAACAGGGTCGCCAATAGATGTGTTTTCATCCGCAGTGGTTGAGATGTTTATGACGGTATCTGCCTTTCCGGCTGGAACACCGGATGGTGAAAGCTCAGGCTGACCTGATGTATCAGAACCATTGTATCCACAGCCCCCATTCCATGAGGAGAGAACCTCCCAGAATCCTGCAAATTTGATTTTGAACTTCAAACTCCACCATCCATCATCGCCTATTGGTGCTGTAACGACCTCAGGATTCCCCTTGTTCTCAGGTGGTGTAAATGTAGTTGAAACATAAGCAGTTGGACAGGGTGGATATACCCTACCCCTTATCTCTACATAATCGCCATTACTGATTTCCTCATTCACAGGGTCGGGATGAAAGTAATGGGATATAAAACTCTGCCCCCCTGATGAGGGGTCAATGACATTGAGGAGAACCTTCCTTGTTTGAATTATTTCTCCCCTTGATGGGTCATTTGCCAGTCCTTTAAATGGTATAACACACCTGCCTGAGGGACAGGTGGTCGGATAGGAATTTATTGTCAGTTTCAAAACAGAAACCCCTGGCGGGGTAACAATAACTGGATAAAATGAATAGGTAATACCTTCTGGCATGGTAAAATCTGATGGAATGAAGAGGGAAACAGGGGCGGTCATCCCATCAAGAGAAACTATTGATACTGGATAATCAATCGTATCTCCAACTGCACCTGTCCTTGCCGGGTCTATTGGAGACATGACAAAATCGGGCTTTAAGGATGAAGTTGGTCTTCCCCATACCCTCTCCTTTATCTCTTTCAACTCCTTTCCTGAAGATGTTACAAGGGAAAGCCAGTAGTAGCGGGTCATCCCCATCATGAAATCCTCATCTATGTATGTGCCTGTGAGGGCATTCGTCCATGTGAGTGGATAGTAATCGCCGTTTAATGAAAGACTTCTGTATATCTTGACGCTCGTTATTGTCTCAGGGGATATGTATGGGTTTATTCCTAACGGATTGGCAACCCATGAAATCTGGACCGCGTATGGAAGTTCTGAAACCTGAATTGAGGAAAAATTCGGAACAAAAAGACCAACCCCGCTGTCCGTCCCGAACCATATCTTTCCGTTTTGCTCAAATGCTATGGCGTAAACTGTGCAGGATGGAATCCTGCTGTTGTACGGGAGGAATCTATCATACCTATCATCATTTTCGTCCCATGTTTCCATGTCCTTAAGGGCAAATGGACAACCCCCGTTTAACCCGCCAAAAAACTTTATGTTTCCCGGGTCTATACGAACTGTCATCCAGCCACTGAGGGGAATGGGAACATTCGCTCTAACTGCCCAATCGTTCTTCCATTCATTCCCATTGTAGGCGCTTATAGGTCCACCTGTAGCGAACCACTTTATTCCATTATGGTCAACTGCGACATCCCTCACATAATTATTCCCTATCCCGCTGTTTGATTTATTGAATACTGTCCATGTAATTCCATCATAATAGGCGGCTCCCCCTCCTGATGTCCCAAACCATACAATGTTCGGGGGTTCAAAGTCTATCCCCCGGACATCGTTGTTTGGAAGTCCGCTGTTTTGAGTGGTATAGGCTGTCCATGTGATTCCATTGAATCTGGATGCACCACCGGATGTTCCAAACCATTTATCCCCTCCCGGAGAAATCGTAACCTCCCTGACAAAATTACTTGGAAGACCACCATTCGTGTTTAGTTTGTTATATGTCGTCCATGTAATCCCATTAAACATACTCACCCCAGAACCCTCTGTCCCAAGCCATAAATTACCAATGGTATCTATCTCAACTGCATTTAAATTATTCCAGGCAATACCACTGTTCTGTGTGTTATATGTCGTCCATATATTATCGTCAAATTTTGCAGCCCCGTTGTCGGTAGCAAACCACTTTATTACTCCTGACGAAGAAACTGCTATATCCCTGACATAGTTAGATGGAAGCCCATTTGCTGATGTTTTATACAATGTCCATGTAATTCCATCAAATTCTGCAATCCCCTTATCCGTTCCGAACCATTTTTTTCCGGATGAATCAACAATTATAGATGTCACATTATTGGAGGGAAGAGGACTGTTTAATGAGTTGTAATTTATCCAGGTATTTCCGTCAAACCTGTATATCCCGTAACCATAAGTTCCAAACCACTTTATATTGTTCTCAAAGGCGAGCGCTACCACACTTCCTGATAATGGGCTGTTTGAGGAATCGTATGTCTGCCAGGTTATTCCATTAAAATAGCATACCCCATCTGATAGTCCGAACCACTTTGTATTTGTGCTATCAATTCCTGTTGAGCGAATTGAATTGTTCGCAAGTTTTCGCCTGGTATCGTAGTTCTCCCATACGGAACCTGTAAACTTAGAAACACCCTTTCCCTCATTCTTAAACCCGAACCACATATTATTACTCGCATCCTGTGATATTGTCCACACATTGTTGCTTCTTATTCCGCTGTTCATTGTATTATAAACAACCCAGTAAGGCGGAATAGAGAGGTCATTAAACATTGAAACACCAACAGCGTCAGGACCGTGCCCGAACCATTTCCTTCCATAGGAATCAACAAATACATAAACCACTCTGTTGCTTGCTATCCCGCTATTAGAGGTATTGAACCATGTGCAGATTCCAGTCCCTGCATCAAATCTGCAAACCCCATTATTTTCTGTTCCGAGCCAGAGGTTTCCGTATGAATCTATATCAATGGAATTAACTCTTGAAGGCATTGGATAATTGGTCCAGTTCCCACCAGAAAATTTCGTAAGTCCAAAATCTGAGCCAAACCACACAGTTCCAGAATCCTCAAGGATGGAATAGACATAGTTTGATGGCAATCCGCTATTGGATGTATTGAATGTCGTCCAGTTTATTCCATCAAAGTAGCTTGTCCCGCATCCGGTTGGGTAGCAACTATCTCCAAATCCAAACCATATCCCTACTGAAGATACTCCTTCAGCGTATATGCGGTTATCTGCTATCCCGCTGTTAGAAGTGTTATAATTTATCCAGGTCCAACCATCATAGAAAACTGCACCTGACGAATTGCTTCCAAACCACATATTTCCGTTCGTATCAGATTTTACAACATTTATGTCATTTGGAAGTGACCCGTTTGTGTTATAATTATCGTAGCCGGTCCATGAACCATCTCCATATTTGCTCACTCCACCATTTGTCCCAAACCACATATTTCCGGATGCATCTTTGTGTATTGAATTGACATCATCATTTATAATCCCTGTATTGTAGATGTTAAATGTAACCCATTTATAACCATCGTATCTTGATAGACCCTCCGAACCCGTTCCGAACCAGTAAACCCCAGAACCCTCCTCTGCCATAGCCATCACTGCGTCCTGTGCTAATCCGCTGTTTCCGGTTGTGAATGTCGTTATGGTGTCTCCGTAAAGTTTGCTCACCCCACCATAGTTCCAGCCATACCCGAACCACTTATTATCACTGCTATCAACATATACAAACCACACATCATCATAAGAAAGCCCGTCCTTTGATGTGAATGATTTTATATACAATTTTTCAGAGGTATTATCATAAAGGGTTATCCCCCTGTCTGTTGCAAACCACTTCTTACCTGTTGATGATATAGCAACCCCCCTTATGTAATTTGATATAATTCCATCTACCATACCGAGGACAGTATAACTGCCATCTATTTTATTCCATCTTATAGCCCCTCCTGTGCTTGCAGACCATATATAATTGCCCTCCTCTGCAAGTCCATTTACACTGTCACCGTATGTATAATTCTTCCAGAAGGCATAGGAATCAAAAGGAGACAGGAAAAAAAGAGAGATAAAGAGGAACTTAACCCTTATGAAAAACTTTATGGAGACCATTGGACAATCACCTCATTTGCTGTCCCTCTAACTATATAGACCTTCTTCCTGTCAGATGTTGATGTAATGGCAGTGCAATAACCTGGTGTTCCGATGTTTCCAGCAGGTCCCATATCATATAGATAGACTTCAAGATGATTGAAGCCTATGTAAAAGAGAGAAGCATCTGGTGTATCATGGACAACATAAACCCCATTCCCTGTCGCTGCGAGACCCCTGGGCATATTTCCTACATCAACCATGCCTATGAGTTCGTCATTTGATGTATCATATATGGAAACAGTATCAGGTCCGGGGTTTCCTGAATAGAAGGTATTTGAAACGACAATGTAATTTCCATCACTCGTTGCAGTCAGGTGTTCATTCTCTAATGATGGGATATCCTTTATAACCTGATAGGGAGACAGTCCTCCTTCATCTATATCTATTACCCTTATGCTCTTTGATTGATAACACATAACATACAACTTATTTTTAGCAACTGCCATCTCCTTTGGCTTACAGGTGGAATATACTCCCCCTCCGCTGAGGTCACAGGGGTCACAGCCTGAAATAGAAGTTGGTGAGAATGGGTCACTCAAATCCCATCCAAATACCTTGTTATCATCATCTGCTGAAACGAAGAGCCTTAATCCATCCGGGGTAATTGTCAGTCTGTGTTCTCCAATCGCTAAATCATCTCCGCCAAAATAAACCTCAAGGGTCTTTGTATTTATTATCTGAAAGCCTGTATCCATTATTCCCACATAAACAGCATCTGCTACTGATGATGCAACTATTCCCTGAGGGGTTCCGGCCATCAACACTGTGGAAGTCACACTCTCTGTAGAGGTGTTTATTACTGAAACATAAAAATTACCGCTGTTAGTCACAAACACATTCTCAGAATCCCTGTCCATAGCAATGGCAAAGGGAGAATTAAAAGGAGTTAACGGTAGGTCTGTAATGGTTTGTGAGTAATATGGCATGAGTTCAAAACCCAATTTTTCTGAGCGATTGCTTTCAAGGTTGTCTTTATCAATTGCGCTCAATGAGAAGAAATGATATTTTTCTTCCTCGGTTATAGATGTGGAGTATGTCTGAACATAACCTCCTGATGGAGGAATTGGCTCTGAATTCAAAAGGATAAGGGATGGGTCCTCGTATGACTGGTAATATATGTTGAAACCAATAAGTTCATCCGTTGGGTTGTTCGGATACCACTTTATTGTAGCAGATGTTATACCGCTCTGATAAACGACAAATGGAATTGGTGGATAGGGAGGTCTTTTTACTGTAAATGTCCCGACATCTGTCGTTAAACCATCAGGATAGACCACAACAGGCTCAGGATGGTAATAAACCACATAATCAGGCTCAGGAGCGATAGCGACAAGGGAATAGGTTCCAGCAGGAACATCTGTTATGGTGAAGTTTCCATTAAGGTCTGTGAATGCATCAAGATAGGAATAGCCCTCAAGATATACATGGATATTCTCATGGGTATTTTTTCCCTCCTTCAATGCAACCCCCTTTATCTGTCCTGGTATAAAATTCAATGTAATAGAAGGAGCAGAGGTTATCCTGTTTGCCTCTACCTGGATATTTGAAACTCTCACATCCTCATACCCGTATTTAGTTGCCACTAAATTGTATCTCCCTACCGGTATGTTCTGAATAAGATAATCGCCACTTGAATTCGTCATACCTGTATAACTCGTCCCCTCAACTGTTATCAAAATCCCTGAATGGTCCGATGAACCCTCAAGGGACGCCTTACCTATTATTGAACCACGAGAAACCAGCATACGAACATCATCAACAGGCGTCGTCTGATTCTTGCTCACCACCACATCCGTTATTATTTTTTTCTCAAATCTATCCTTCGTAAATGTTATATTATACTTACCTACGGGTATAAGGGATATAATGTAATGCCCGTATGAATCCGTTATCCCCGTCTTACCACTACCCTCCACACTCACAAGAATACCACTATGGTCGCTCTCACCCTCAAGAAATGCATACCCCTCAACCTCTCCCCTCTGAAGTAAGATGCTTATTGGAGAACCACCACCCACATCAATTATAGAATTTGCAGAGACTTTAACTCCTAAAAGTTCTTTTTCCTCATAACCACTTCTTGAAATCAAAATGTCGTATGTTCCTGTAGGAACACCTGAGATGATAAAATTGCCATCCCTGTTGGAAAATCCTGCGAACGGAGTCCCCTGAACGCTTATGAGAGCTCCTGAATGTTCTTCTGCTTCCTCAAGAACTATCTTTCCGCTGAGACTCCCTCTTAACCTCTTGAGGAAAATTTCTCCAGCGAAAACCTCTTCCCCTATTCCCACCTCAACATCCATTGGCTCCGAGTATTCCCAGTTCTCTTTGCTAACAGCAATTGTGTATCTCCCCTGAGGAACCTCCGTTATAGCCCAGTTTCCATCCTTATCGCTTATAGATGTAAGTGATGTTCCCTTAAGACTTACAATAACCCCTGAATTGTCATCTGATTCCTCAAGAATAACCCTTCCCGAGATTTTACCCTTTGCCTGAAGGGAGAGGGGGGAATCCGGGTCATAAGGGCTTTTGTGCTCAAGCTTTCCACAGGATAAAAAAAATGCCAGTCCCAAAAAGATAAAGAGGGATTTTCTCATGTTTCACCTCCCTATTTTCAAAACTATCTTGTTCGGCTGAATGGATGTAACATTAAACTTCTTTCCCTTAAACCCAGTTGCAGTTAGAAGCTCCGCAAGCCTTTCCGATTTTCCGATGAACCTCACATCAAATATCACAGATGGAGATTCGTAATTCCTCTGAATCACTTCCTTTACCCCCTCAAGACCTCCTATAAGGGTTTTGAGTTCCTTTAGTTCTCCAAAATTCACTCCTGATATCAGAACCTCTATATTCCTTCCATTCAATACAAATTCGTTCCACTTCTTCAGCATCTTTGAGAAGATGTCATGAGCCACCTTTGTAGATGCATTCTTTATAGCCTTCATCACGCTTCCGTCAGCACTTCCATCCACACCGTTTTCCTCAACTGTTGAGAACGCATATATCTCCCCCGTCTCTCCATTCATAACCCTTATTGAAGCGTATCCCCTGCTTGAGTAAAGAACTCCCTTTACAGACTCCGGGGCCCCTGCCCTGACAGTTCCTGTGATTATCACTTCTGCGCCTGAAAGGGCGCCTATCTTCTTTGCCGACTGAACATCTCCCTCTGCTGCAAGCCTTATTGAATCCGCACCAATTTTCGCCTTCACACTTTCTGCATCAAGAATGGAAAGTTCCTTTGTCATCAGGTATTCACTCAGGGTATTCTCTGCAATTTTTGACTGGTTTGAACTACCGCCCTCCATCTCCGTAAGCATCACAATTACCCTCGGTTTGTCCATCTTTTTGTATATGAATGTGGCATCATCCTTTACTTCTTTTGCACTCACAACAGCAGAGATTTTGACATAGTATTCATCTCCCCTCTTCCCTTCCTCAAGAATTTTGTATTCATGGATGTATCCCCTTGCCCTTGATATGATTTCATCCTTGACGAGTTCAAAATCCTCAACGACTGTCTCGCTTATAATCTCTGAACCGACCTGCTCAACCGCATTTCTCATGGCAAGTGTTAAGGCTGATTCCTTGGCAGATTTTGTGTCCCCTTTCACTATCTTTGCAGAACCCTCTCCTGTTACCGTTTTTGCCTCCTGGGCATTCGCTGTAAAGACGATAAATAAAACTGCCCCCAGAATTGTGACTATTCTTCTCATCTCTGCACCTCCTTACTTTTTATTGTGTAAACCTTAACCGTTTCTTCTTTACCCTTTACCTTTGTCTCTCCGAGGGGTGTAAGTTCAAAAAAACCTTTTACTTTTTCTGCTGTTTTGTGAGAAATGACAATCGGGACCTTGAACTCCTTTGTCAACCCCTCAACCCTTGATGCGAGATTTACTCCATCTCCTATCACAGTGTAGTCCATCCTGCTTTCCGAACCCATGTTCCCCATTACAACCACATCGGTATTTATCCCTATACCGATTCTTATAGCAGGCCATTTCCTGCTTGAACTTTCCCTGTTGAACCTCTCAAGCCTCTGAACCATCTCAAGAGCACACTTGCAGGCTTTAATTGCATGGTCTGGGTCTTCAACAGGCGCGCCGAAAAATGCCATTATGGCATCTCCTATAAACTTATCTATTACCCCGTTGTTTGAAAATATCACCTCATTCATAGCAGTAAAGTAAGCGTTCAGCATCTCTACAAGGGCATCCGGAGACATCTTTTCTGAAATAGGTGTAAAATCCCTTATGTCAGAGAAGAGGATTGTGAGTTCTTTTTTAACACCGCCAGGACGAACGAGCTCCGGATTTTTCAATATCTCATTCACTATCTGGGGAGACATATACCTGCCAAATGTTTCCCTTATCACCCTCTTTTCCCTTCTTTCAATAAATCTGTGATAACCGAGACCTGTGATGAATAATGTCAAAAGCACTCCCGTGGAAGGGAATTGAGCAATGTAGGTATGATAATTGCTCAGAAGAAAGTAGTCAGAGAATAAGAGCCCTCCTGTAAAAATCAAAAAAATTATGAACGTCAGTAAAGCGGGAATGTTTAAAAGGACAAAAATTGTTCCTCCTGCGATTCCGCACACCACCGTGAATAAAATCTCTCTTGAGGGAGGCATCCTCTTTATGGGGTTTCCCTTAAGGAGGTTAGCAACTGCCTGGGCATGGATTTCAACTCCAGGCATTGCCCCTTCAACCATAACCTTTACCTCTTTTTTCTCTCTTTGAAACCATTCTGAAAATGGAATTGGGTAGTAGTCATGAAAGAGATAGGATGTATTACCAATCAAGACAATTTTGTCCTTAACATCTTCCTTTTTGAAATTCCCGGAATAGACCTCATGAAATGGAATATATTTGACGCTACCCTTTCCACCGTAATAATTCACAAACATACTTCCTTCATCAAGGGGAACCTTTATATCCCCCCATTGAAGGAGCGAGTCCTTTGAAAAATCCACAGGAGGAACATCCTCTTTATCACCGAAGAGGAATGCTCCTGTAAGAAGAAGGGAGAAGGCTGGAATGTATTGTAAATTTCCTGATTCATCAAGAACTCCGTAAACCATCTGAATTTTTCTAACCCTTCCGTCTGAGTCGGGGTTTATGTTTATAATGCCAAGACCGGAGGCGGAATTGAAGAATACATCCATTGGCTTGTTCAGTCCCATTGATGAAAAATAGCCCGCGAGGATGACATTTTTAGCATACTCAATTGCCTCTTTAAGAGCCATATCGTCCTCTTCACCGTATATGGACGGAGATGAAAAAATCACATCAATTCCTATGACCTTTGCGTCCGCATCTGCAAGCTTCCTTATTACCTCTGCGTAGATTCTCCTCTCCCAGTGGGATATGTTCTTACCCATGAAGTTTCTTGATTCGTCGTTTATATCAACAATAACGACGGGAGCATCTACATTCCTTTCTCCCCTTGCCTTCATTGTTAAATCAAACAAAAAATTTTCAATCCCGCTGTGAAATGAAAGAAGGTAAAAAAGAAGCCAGAAAATCAAATTGCCCGCTATAATGAGAGATGAGTAAATTATTCGCAGTCTCTTACTCATCCCTCAGTTCCTCCTACCCTGCCTCCTTTTATTATCACAACCCTTCCCATCTTTACAGCCCCTCCACCATCCTTTTTTATCTTATCAGCATCCTTTTCACTTATCACTACATACCCTCCATTTCCGCTCACACCTATTGCCTTCAGATTTATCCTCTTTTTACCCGATACCTCCTTTTCACTGTTAAGGTATTTTCCTGCACCATTGTTTTTTAAAGATTCCTGTGAAACAAACTCGGCAGAATACACCTTCTCTCCCTTATCGGTCTTTATCTGGGGAAAAATTGCGGGTTTCATGTCTTTAAGCTCGCTTGCATCCACAACGATGATGACATCTTCTTCACCCTTCTCAGCCCATCTGGGCGGAGAATGGCTTATTTTTTGAGCAAATGCGGAGGTTATTCCCCCAACTCCTGTAAAAGGAACCCTTATTCTAACAAAGTAATAATCACCATCCACTCCCTCCTTAACTATCTCTGCGTCCTTTACAAGTCCCTTTATAACATAGAGCATATCCGGATTTTCCTTGACCACATCCTCAACTGTCTTTTCCCCGTCAAAGTTAAGTTTTGAAAGGATTTTTAGAACCTTGCCTGTCGCCGATACAAACCCCGCTCTTCTTAGCAATTCATCAGATTTACTGTCCCTTTTTACCCTTCCCTCTGCCTCAATGAAACCATCTCCCCAGTTCACAATTCCTTCCTCAAACCTCTCCTCCACACCTTTTCCTGAAACCTCTTTTTTTAATCCATACTTATCAACGATTTCTTTCGGAACAGAAACAACAGCAGAAATTTTCACATACTGCTCATCGCCACTCACCCCTTTTTCAAGAATTCTATAGGAAAGAAATGCCCTGCTTTCAGAAATAACCCTCTCAAAATCCTTTTTCGTCTGAAGGGTAACCGTCATTCCGTAAGCCTTTTCCACAGCATCCCTTTTTGCCCTCAAAAGAAGAACCCTCTCAAGCTCCTTCTCACTTCCCTTTTTTAATTTACCCCTTGCCTCTCCAATAACCTCAACATCAAGATAAACTTTTTCCTCAGGCTTTTTCTCCTCTACAACTAATTCTTTCATAACCCCCTCAACCCCGGACCTCACACCCTCAGGCTCAACACCTGTCTCTGATTTCAAAACCTCTCCCTTCAGAAGGTCAACTAATCTGTAAGAGATTTTTCCCTCTAACTCCTCACATATAACTATAAAGTCAGAAGGAATCCACTTATCAAATTTTCCCTCTTTAATAAGTTTTATTCTGTTTTCCTCAAGAATTGCGGTTATGTCTTCCTCAGATACCACCTGCACATCTGAAATTCCTTTCAAAGAATCCCTTGCTTTTTCGCATTTATCTCCCCTTCCGAGGAAGAGGAAAGTGGTTGAAAATCCCGAAAGTGGAAAAAGGAGACCAAAAACTGTTAATAAAGCTACCTTCTTCATTTAAAACCCCCATTCAAGAGAGAGGGAAGGAGAACCGTCGGGTCCAATTGTGGCTCCAACCCTTACTCCCTCTTTTTTAGTTTTCACCTTCAGTGTCTTCTCGCTCTTCCCGCTGACGACAGCATCTATAACATTCAAAGCCCAGACCCCTATTGCTGAATAGATAAATGCATTTGTCATAACCCTGTATTTTTCAGCCCTATCATAGTATTTTTGAGCATCCTCTGTATTGGTTGCATTCTTGTATTTGTCATATCTATCTTCCATCAGGAAATAACTCCATATCGCTCCTCCCACTGCAACTGCTTCAAGCCCTATTACTATGTATGCCTTATAGGGCTGTCTGTTGTAAAACTGCCCCCATCCTGGTGCAAGGATGGAACGGTAGAGGGAATCAACCCTCGTCCTTTTGACGACCATCTCATCACTCAATGCCACCATCCCGCTTCTTTTGACATTAGTTTTAAGGGCGAGAAGAACCTTACCCGATGAAACCTCTATTAACCTTAAAACAATTACAAACTCATCTGCTATCTCGTTCACACTTCCCGTCACTATAGCCTGAGCCTCAAGGAGATTACCCACTGCCTTTGCGTTCTCTCCCTCTGTGATTCCGAGAAGGCTTAGTTTCATCTCCTCAAGGACCGCATCAATCTTCTCCCTCTCAACAAGCTTTATATTGGGAAGAACAGATTTTAACCTCTCGCCCAGAAGCTCCGCCACTATCTCACCAACCTTCATATCCATTGCATCTCTTCCGAGATTTGCAAATTTCACAACAGCAATTTTCTCAAGTCCCTGAATTTTCTGAACCTCTGTCCCCAATTTTTGAGATAGCCCTTCTATTGCAGCTTCTATCTCCTTTTTATCTCCTGCAGGTTCATCGCCAAAAACAGGTAAGAAAAGAAAAAGGAGAAACAGGCTCACCAAAAAATTCAACCCTTTCCATTGCCTTTTAACCTTCATCTCTTCACCTCTCTTTGGTTAAAGAATTTACAAATTTCATACCAAAAATATGCTTGAAATTATCTAAAAACATGTCAAAAAGATGAATTTTTTGGCAAAAAATTGACAGAGGGTAAAGCTTCAAGATTTTGATTTTTTACAGGCAGGACATATTCCGTATAGTTCTAATTTGTGGTCTTCAATTTCAAATCCGAATTTCCTTGCCATCTCCTCTTGAAGTCTTTCTATTCTTTCATCCTTAAACTCCTTTATAGCCCCGCACTTCAAGCATATGATATGGTCGTGATGCTTCTTTTCGTCTGACGCAATTTCGTAAAGTGAAACTTTCTCGCTGAATTTCCTCTTTCTCGTGATTTTTTCATCCGTCAAAATTCTCAAAGTCCTGTAAACAGTAGCGTAACCTGCTGATGGGCAGGATTTTTTTAAAATAGAATATATCTCATCGGGTGAAAGGTGTTTTTTGGAATGGACAAGGATTTCTATTATCTTCTCCCTCGCCCTTGTCATTCTCATCCCCCTCCTTTTCAACCTATCTTTAAAATTTTTGGCCCTATCCTTTTCTTCCATCATTCTTTTATATCTCCTTTTAAGTGGTTTTTCAAGGGACAATATAAAAACTTCGAGGGGTGAATGAATTTTATTGTCCTTCCTCCGTTTTCCTCATCCCCTTCAAAATCCTCTTAATTATCCCATACTTTTCCAGCATCTCCTGAAACTCTTCCATCTGCGCCAAATTATTCTTTTTAATTCTCCAAACTTCCATCTCATGTATTTTAAATCCACTTTATCTCCTTTTTATATTGCAGTGTTATTTATTTTAAGAAGCGTCAAATAATCTAAAATTTTGAAGAATTCTGAAGAAGAAAGTTGATTATAAAACAAGGAGGTTTAGTATATTAGATAATGATAAATAAAACAATTAAAAAATTTAATAGAATTGTTATAAAAATAGGAAGTTCTGTCCTGAGAGGAAACTCGGGAATAAACAGGAGTGTAATAAACAGAATAGCAAAAGAGGTAACAAAACTTATCTCCGATGGGAAAGAAGTCATTATTGTCTCTTCGGGAGCAATCCTATTTGGAAGGCATGTCCTCGGAATGAAAGAAAAGTCTTTGCCCCTGAAGGAAAAACAGGCGCTTGCAGCCATAGGTCAGGTATTTTTAATGGAAGCATATAAAAACGCTTTCAAAAAATATGGACTAAAAGTAGCCCAGATCCTGCTCACACATGCAGATTTTGATGAGCTGGAAAGATGGAAAAGCAGCAGAGAAACAATTGAGTGCCTTTTATCAAAAAAAGTCATCCCTGTAATAAATGAAAACGATACAGTATCTACTGAGGAAATAAAGATAGGAGACAACGACCACCTTTCAGCAATGGTGGCATTGAGGATAGGTGCTGAACTCCTCCTCATCCTCACAAATATCCCCTATGTTTACAAAATTGAAAAAATTGATGGGAAAAAGAAGAAATTTCCTGTTTATAAGGTTCAAAATGAGGAAGAGCTTGATGAACTTATGGGCTCAGCAAAAGGAGCTTCTTCAAGGGAAAGCGTTGGAGGGATGGCTACAAAGCTCAAAGCAGCAAAGATGTGTATGCGTGCGGGTCTTCACATGATTATATCCGATGGAAGGAAAAAGGGATGTATCTCATCATTGAGTAACGGAGAAATTGATGGCACAATATTTTATCCATCTGAAGAAGTATCCTCTATCAAGAAGTTTCTTCTATCGGTTAAAAGGGAAAAGGGAGATATAGTGATAGATGATGGAGCTATGAATGCTGTTCTCAAGGATAAAAAAAGTCTCCTTCCTGTGGGAGTAATAGATGTGAAGGGGAAATTTCCAGAAAAAAGTGTGGTCAGAATCCTTTCAAAGGATGGAAAAGTGATAGGAAAGGGAAGGGTTAATATGAACTCTGAGATTATAAGGATGATAAAAGGGAAGAAAACATGGGAGGTCAAAGAAATTCTCGGACATCTCCCCCCTGAAGTGATTCACAGCGATTACATGATTTTCTATAAGTAGGCTTTATTTCTCCTTTTTCATATAAATCCCGCCACCGTAGTTGGAGCGGTCGGAGAGGTCATCGGGGTCAAAGGCATTTTTAATTCTTTCCTGCCATATATGGAAATTTCCATACCTCTTTCCAATCTCAATCATCCTCTGAGCGGGATGCATCTTTGAATCGCCCACGCACAATGCTATATCGTTTGGTTCAAAACCAAGTTTCTCCTCTGTAAGGGTCTCCCTCTCCTCCCTTATCTCCTCCCTTGAATCCTCTACAGATGATGGGTTAGCAGCATCGTAGTGAAATTCCATCTCCATGTAAATGTATGCGTTGTTTTCAAAGGAATTGTGATATGTGGAATCCTCTCCATCGGCGAGAATTTTACCCCTTTCAATGTATTTCTTTTTCAACCTCTCCTGAGGAAGTCCCATGTGCCTTATCACCGCATCTGCGGTTCCCATGTATCCTGCACTTATCACAAATCCACCTGCGTGATGGATGAAATGCGTATCGTTCCCAATCAGAGCGACAAGGAGTTCCTCCTTTGCAAATTTTTTAAGGATTCCTTCTTCAAAAACAGGGAAAATTTTTCCACCGCATTCCTCCATGATTTCGTATGCGACCTTCCTCTTGAAGTTAAACTCCCTTTCTGTGTTTCCAAAAATTACTGCAACGCACGGATGTTTTATGAGTTCCTTTGCTGATTGAACAAAACCTGACTCAAAAAACTGTTCAAAGATCTCCTTGTTTGATATAGAACCTGCAAGTGTAATCATGTGCTCAACGCTTCCAATCCTCACCAGGCAATACGCTATTTCTTCCTCCCCTGCCCTGTAAAGGAAATTCGCCAAATCCTCGTATGTATCAAAAGAAGGGGTAATGACTTCTATGAACTCTGGAAGGTTTTTGATTGAGTATGCAGAAATGAGCCCGGCAGGCTCTGTTTCAAGGACCGGTGGTCCCGGCCAGTTGTGAAGCTTTATCCCGACCTTAGTGAAAATCCCCAGACCTCCCTGAGCACCGCAATGCCCCCTCATTATACCCCTCAAACTCGGTCCTGGTCCATCGCCTGTAAACCACTCAGAAGGTGGTCCAAGCCTCAAAATCTCTCCTGTTGGAAGAACCCACTCAACACCGAGGACATTCCTTCCATTATGACCACCGTGATTTCCAAATGTGTTCATACCCCATCCTGATGTGAGGTTTGCGAGAACCGATGCCTGTGAACCAGCCTGAACAGGGGTTGTAAAAAGACCAACCTTCATAGCCTCAGCCTGAAGCTGTGCCCATACAACATAGGGCTCAACAACTGCAAACTTGTTCTTTTCATCAATTTCTACTATCCTGTTCATCCTTTTAAGGTCAATGACGAGGACATTTTCCTGCCCGGGAAGTGAATGGCTTCCATAACCTGTGCTTAATGCTTTAAACTTTATTTTGCAGGCATTACAAACCTTCACAATCTTCTGAACCTCCTCCGTGCTTCCTGGAAGAACCACTGCGAGGGGTCTGTGTTCCATATACTTTGAAGGGGCTGAACGAGGAAGGAATTCTGTCAGCCAGTTGAATGAGTATGTCTCAAGAATCACAGGGTCATCGGATATGTTTTCGGGTCCAACTATGTCCTCAAAAATTCTGTATATTTCCCTGTCCATCTTATCCTCCCATTGAAGAATATAGAAGTTCAATTATATCAACGACTTTTAGATTCCTGTTGAATTTCTGGTTCGCATCCATGAAGTTCTTTTCACACCATGGGCATGCTGTGACGAGCGCATTCGCTCCTGTTGAATGCGCCTCCTCAAGCCTTTCAAGGGCAGTCATCTCAGCGAATTCTGGAAATCCAGACCTTGCTCCTGCCCCTGAACCACAGCAGAAACTGTATTCCCTCCTCCTCTCCATCTCAACAAATTTTACTCCTGGAATGCTTCTTAAAATCTCCCTCGGAGGGTCATAAACTCCATTTAACCCCAGAACCTTTTGAATGTCTTTGATTGGAAGGGTATTGAGTTCGTATCTTTCCTTTCCGTGGGATGGAATTCTCGGTTCGGATAGCCTTCCGAGATGGCATGGGTCATGATATGTGAGCGTCAGAGGAATGCTTTTTCTCAGTTTTATCCTTCCCTCGTTTATGAGATTCCAGATATATTCAACAGAATGCATGACCTTAAAGTTCATCTTCTTTCCGAGCCTCGGGTATTTTGACTTAAACAATCCATAGCAACCAGCACAGGATGTGAGCAAAACCTCAATTCCTAACTCGTTGAACCTTTCAATGTTTTCTTCACCATACTTTTTAAATGTCTCTTCATCCCCTATCATATAGGCAGGGCTTGAACAGCATTTTTCCTCATTGCCGAGGATTCCAGCATCAACGCCACTCTGGAGGAGAATTGAAAGGGTCTTCCTCGCAATCTCCTTCAAGTTCGGGTCGTATGAATATGTGCAACCCGCAAAATAAAGGACAGAAACCCTCTCCTTCCTCGCATCCTTCACCTTTATTCCCTTTGCCCAATCGCCCCTTCTCGCCCTCGGTTGCATCCAGACATTATCGTAGTTCTTCAAACTGTCAAGAATGGGCTTGTGCCCTGAAAGAGGAGCCTGTCCGTCCTTGAAACACCTCTTTCTGAACTCATGAAGTATCTCCCATACCTCAAGGTCGGTTCCTATTTTACATGCGAGGTCGCACATGCCACAGAGCGAGCAGTTGTATATTACCTCAAGCAGTTTCGGAGAATATCCTATCCTTCCTTCGAGGAATGAAAGGGCAAGGATGAGCTTTCCTCCTCCGGAATAGGCATGAAAGTTTTTATGGATTGAACTCGGGCATCCGTAGGCAAACCTCCAGCTCTTAATAATAGAAGAAAGAGGAATGAATTTGCACACAGAACACCTCACACACCTCATCATGTCCTTTTTGTAATCCTCAAGAGCCATTTTTCCCTCCTAAAAACATAACTTTCCGGGATTCATTATTCCCCGGGGGTCAAAGATTCCTTTCACCTTTTTGAGGCTCTCTGTGAAAATGCTATTCCCTGAGTATGCGAGTTTTGACCATATTCCGTATGGTCTTGAGAAGAAAGCTCCCTTCTCAAAAAGGAATCTGCTTCCTCTTTCAAAAATATCATCAAGGTCATCCCTTTGAGAATAGAGTGTAAACTCAAGATGACAGGATGTTCCCTGAACGATTGGTTGAATATAGACTCCCAGGTCCCACTTATATCCACATTCGCTCAGGAAGTTCAAGAATTCCTTTATGAAAAATGGGGTTCTGTTGAGGGTTGTTATAAAAAATATTTCTCTGAAGCTCCCTTTTCTGAACTTCCAGTATGGTTCGGATGGAGAATATATCTTTTCGCAAAACTCCATTCCCTTTATATCTCCTGCACTTCTTGAAAGTTTCACTCCGAAGCTCTGGGCAAGGTCCATCAAATCAGAAATTTTGTAATCCATCCTTTCTTCCTTAAATCTTCCAGCACTTCCAATTCCCAGACAGACAAGCCATCTCGGAATTCTCATCCCTTTTGAAATCCCATCAGAGTATAATGTTTCAGCATTTTTATCGTTTAGAATGAAGAGCTCGTCAACGAGATCCAGTCTTAAGAGGCGATAGATGAAATTCAAAATGTTCTCCTTTAATTCATCGGAACTTACGAAAAAGAACTCCCTGATTTCTGGAAGTATTTCGCATTTAATTGAAGCCCATGTAACTATTCCCATAGTCCCCTGAGCGCCCTGAACTATCCGGAAGTAATCAACCTGATGCGGACCCAGCGGAAACTTCTGGGCACCGCCTATCTTCCACTGTTCTTCCAGCCCGAATGGTCCACTTGCCTCCCCGGTCCTGAAAAGGTCTCCTGTTCCAAATATGACCTCTAAGCAGAGAAGCGGGTCAGATGCATCCCAGTGATACCTCGGCATCATAACGGGTTCTCTTTCAAGAAAACAGGCGAGGACGGACTTATTCTTCCTCGGAGACACAGGCATGTTGAGACGGAGTCCTTCCTTTTTAAGTGAGGGAAGGAGTTCTTCAAAGGTCACTCCCGCTTCAACCACACAGACCCTATTTCTCCTGTCAATCCTCAAAATTTTCCTCATCTTCCTCAAATCAACCATAACACCGCCAATCTCAGGCGTTGAATCCCCTCTTATCCTTGGAGGTCCGGAGCTCACAGGGATGAGCGGAACTCCCTTTTCATTTGCCCATTTGACAATTTTGATAACATCCTCTGCATTCTCCGGAAAAACAGCACATTGAGGGAAAACCTTAACTCTTGCAAAATCCAGTATATACTCCCTCAACCTCTCCCTTTCTCCTGTAACCTCTATTCCCTCTCTCAACCCTCTCAATTCCTCAACTATCCCCATAATTCCCTCTTTTAGAGTATCTCTATTAGAGGTATTTCATATATTTTTTTAAATGTCAAGCGAAATTTTCCCATGATATTTTTTGAAAAAACAATACAGAACAGATAATATATTGATATGAAAATTACATATTACAGAGTAACCACAGAAGACAAAAGAGAAATAGTCCTCACAAGGATTAAAAGGGAAATGGCTGGTGGGTGGTATCCTGTTTTCTGCATCCCCGGAATGGGGCAGAACCGGTTTTCCTGGATTGCTCCATGTTCTGAATTTGCAGAATGGTTTGCATCAAGGGGCATTGATGTCTGGATCCTTGAACCGAGGGGGCGCGGATTGAGCAAGCTGAAAAGAGAAAGATATGATTGGTCAATTGATGAGTTAATCCTCTACGACCTCAAATCCGCAATTGAGAAGGTCTTGAAAGAAACCGGAAGGAAAAAGGTTTTTCTTGTAGGACACAGTTTGGGTGGATGCATGACCTACTGCTCCCTTTCTCTTTATGGAAAAAACATAGCAGGATTTGCAACCCTTGGTTCACCCATGAAATACAGATTCCTTTCTACTGGATGGTTTATAAAGCTCAGTGCTTTATACAACAATGCTATTTCCCTCTTCGGAAAGACGCCTCTTGAATTCCTCATGTATTTTCCCTTCCCCCTTCTTGGAAAAGCTGGTATCCTCGGTCTCCCCATAATGAACACATTCCTTGAGAATTTCATTCCCCTCCATCCCTGGCACAGAAAGAATGTGAAAAAAATCAGACTGATAAGGTCAATAATAAAAGGGTTTGAAAGGGAATCCCCGAAACTGGTTGCCCATTTTTTGAGATGGGCTAAGGAAGGAAGGTTTACAAGTTATGATAGAAAATTTGATTGGACCGATGGATTTTTAAAGGCGAAAATACCAGGTCTCTTCATTGCTGGAGACAGGGACCGGCTCGCTCCTCCTTCTGCTGTCAAATACGCCTATGATGCTTATGGAGCAAATCAGAAGAAATTCGTTCTCCTCAACAAAAGGGAACACGGGACGCACTGGGGGCACCTTGACCTGACAATGGGAAAAAACTGTCCGGAGGTTCTTTTTCCCATTATCCTTGACTGGATGAAATCTGTAGTGGAAGGTAAAGCCTGAAGATGCTCCCCTTACCCTTTTCAGAAGAAACCGTTATTTTTCCCTGAAGAATTCCGGCAAGCCTCCTTGATATAGAAAGTCCAAGACCTGTTCCTTTATCGGGAGGTTTTGTTGTAAAGAACGGCTCAAAAATTCGCTGGGCAACGGTTTCATCCATGCCAATGCCAGTATCGCTGATGGTGATCGCAACATACTGGCCCGCCGGCAGTTGGTGTGCCTCTGCAGTACCACCGGCAAGCACTTTGTTTTTTGTCTCCAGTCTGAGTGTCCCACCGTCTGGCATTGCCTGCCACGCATTCAGGTATAAGTTTAAAAACACCTGCTCCATTTGTCCCACATCAACGGCAACTGCTCGAAGTTGTGGATCAAAAGATCGGATGATGGTCAATTCTTTTTTGGTTCTGCCAAACATGTGTGCTGTTCTATCAAGGAGATCGTTTATGTTCAGCGCTTTGATGTCTCCTGTTTTTCCGCGTGCAAAATTGAGGAGAGACCGGGTGAGATGTGCACCGCTTCGCACATGTTGTTCAATGCTGCGAAGCTTTTCGTAATGAGGATGAGCCACATCAATCTCCGCAAGCATCAGAGAGGTATAGCCCATGATACCCATGAGAACATTGTTGAAGTCATGG
>Ga0078972_1008600_pt1 | contig 21139 bp, 18 predicted proteins | sample YelNatPaOPGAMG01_FD_67568 | JGI IMG/M metagenome (GOLD analysis project Ga0078972, IMG submission 67568) | Hot spring thermophilic microbial communities from Obsidian Pool, Yellowstone National Park, USA - OP-RAMG-01 (SPADES assembly) (version 2) | ecosystem: Environmental > Aquatic > Thermal...
AAAAGAATTATTGTGCTGTCATTGCGAGCCGCAGGCGAAGCAATCCCTATGCTTGTAGATTGCTTCGTCATTTTATTCCTCGCAATGACAACCTTACAGAGGACTTAAATCTCGTTTATAATAAACCCCTCTCCGCCTTTTTGCTAAAAAGGGGCAGAAGGGATTACAAGTGGATCGCACGACCCTTTCCTTTGTGTGGGTGTCCCGAACGAACAAACTAACTTCCTTATTTCATTTTGGAGTTTATGCGAAGGTATTTTGGTTTGATAAATCAAACCGCTACAAACTTTTTCTATCCATATTTTCACAAGGATGGGTTTTTCAAATGCATTTTTCGGATTAACCTAATCTGGATTTAGTTGCACTATTGTAAACATAGCGCAGTGTAAATATAAAAAATATCCCCATACAAATAAAAACGAATATATCACCATGCAGTGAATAAAATGTCTTTGTGTTAAGCAAATCAACTTTATAATCTATGAAGGCTGGTACATATAATTTTGTTGAAGTAAGAATTTTACCTGTGGGTGCTATCACAGCTGAAATACCTGTATTGGCTGCCCTTACAACAAATCTATCATTTTCAACAGCCCGGAATACCGCCATTGACAAATGCTGATATGGAGCTGATGTATCTCCAAACCATGCGTCATCTGTAATAGTAACAAGTATATTAGCACCATCTCTAACATCATCAGCAGACAATTGTGGAAATATAATCTCGTAACAGATCAAAGTTGCTATCTTAACATTATCAAAAGTGAGTAAATTATTTCTTTTGCCGGCTGTAAAATCACCTATGTTCTCAGTTAGTTTTCTTAAAAAAAAGAAGATATGTTTTAAAGGCAAATACTCTCCAAAAGGAACAAGGTGTCTTTTATCATAACGCCCTTTCACATTTCCATCGGGTGCAAGAAGGAAGGCACTGTTGAAATATCTAATACCATTCTTGGCGTAATCAAAAGCAGGGCTACCAAACAAAAGGTAAATATTATGTGATATAACAAAATTTTCTAATTGCTTTCTATAATTATAGTCTGTTTGAAAGAAAAATGGTGTAGCTGTTTCTGGCCATATTATAAGCTTGGGATGTGCATAATCGTAAGCCTGCTGGGAAAGTGAAAAATAAGAAGACATGGTTTGTTCCTGATAAACAGGATCCCATTTGTGGTTTTGATCTATGTTGCCCTGGATGAGCCCGACCATTATTGTATTAGAAGCATGCGCTATTTTTTCTTGCGTTCTATCAATGATTATATCGCCGTAGATAAGCGTGGATGTGAAAAGGATCAAAATTACAACGGTTTTTATTAATAGAAATGGGTATTTTGTAGTTCTAACACTTTGTTTGTCATACCACCAGATAATAAATTCATATACAAGTACATTAAATAACATGATCAAAAACGAGACACCATACACAGATGTCCACCTTGATATTTGAATTAGAGAAAGGTTTTTATACTGAGAATAACCCAATAATTCCCATGGGAACCCGGAAAAAAGAAATGTTTTTACATATTCAATGATAACCCATAAAACTGGTATAAAAAGCAATTCAGCAGTTGATGAATTATTCCAGAATAGCTTTACAAGCATAGTAAAAGTACCTGAGTACAATGCACTCAGTATAATAGAGAGAAGAATAAGTCCAAAAATACTAACACCTAAACTTATGTTACCGTATTGGTGCATTGCAACAACAACCCAGTACAGTAAGATAATATTTGTTACAAAGCCTGCTATAAATCCATAAAAATAACTTTTTAAAATAGCTCTTCTGCCATTCACTTTTTTTATAGCAAGTAAAAGAGGAACATAAGCAATCCATGCGAGCAAAGAAAATCCATACTTAGGAAAGCTAAACCCTGCCAGTAAACCAGATATCACGGAAAGTAACAGTTCCATGATCATGACCTTTTGTGAGAAGAAACGCTTTTTATCATTTGAAACTCTTTTATTAATGCCTTTTCCTTTCTTTTCATCCTTATAGCCTCTTTTTTATTTTTTGTATGGTCATAACCTAACAAGTGAACATAGCCATGAATGAATAGCTCTATCAACCTCTTTCTCAGTGTCATACCCGCTCTTGATGCCTCTTTTTTAGCCGTATCAACTGAAATAATAATTTCACCTATTACGGTTTTATAATCCTCGGGATCGATCTGTCCTAATTCAAATGAAAGTACATTGGTCGGTTTATCAAGATGTCTAAATCTTATATTAAGTTCTTTGATTGCGAGATCATCAACAAAGACAACTGAAATTTTATTATTATTAGAATCTAAATTGTTCCCAAACCTTTTTAGCTGTTTAGATACAGCTTTCAGAAAGCTACTGTTTTTTTTGTATTGGCAGGATATTTGAATATCCATTTTTTTGAGAATAAGGTATATTAAATGTGAAACCTGGATAATCCACCCTTTTATGAAATATGGCTGAAAGAACTCGCACAAAAGCCTTTTTGATTTCATTGAGATCGCTCAAAGACAGTGTACATTCATCAAGCTGGCCCTCCTCAAATCTTGCATTTACAATCCTTTCAACCATTGCTTTTATTTTAGCTGGTGTTGGATCTGTTAATGTCCTGGATGCAGCTTCAACAGCGTCGGCAAGCATTACAATACCAGCTTCTCTTGTTTGAGGCTTTGGACCTGGATAATGGTACTCCTCTTCATGAATATTATTACCATTTTTTTCTTTTGCTTTCTCATAAAAGTATTTAACCAAACTCGTACCATGGTGCTGCATAATAATATCTATAATTCTCTTTGGTATCTTATGTGCCTTTGCAAGCTCTTTGCCTTCTTTTACATGTGATATAATAATTAAACTACTCATGCTTGGTGACAGCTTATCATGTTTGTTTGCCATGTACTGTTGGTTTTCTATAAAATAATCTGGCATTTTGATCTTACCTATATCATGATAATAGGATGCTACCCTTGCAAGCAGTGGATTTGCATGAATAGACGATGCAGCTGCCTCTGCAAGGGTTGCTGTCATCATACTGTGATTGTAGCTACCAGGTGCTGTCATAAAAAGTTCTTTCAAAAGAGGGTTCTCAAGATTGGCAAGTTCAAGAAGTTTTATATCAGTTGTATAATCAAATATATACTCAAAGACCGGCGTCAATCCTATCACCAATATAGCTGATGTAATCCCATTAAAAAATGCCATGGATATATTTGCTATAAATAAACCTGTTGGCTGGTTTCCCTGAATAAGCATAAATATAGCAACGAGAAACACATCAACTATAGAAACAATTATTCCTCCTTTGATAATGGAGGTTCGTTGTTCACATTTTGCAAGTGTATGCGCACCCAGAACCCCACTTATTATATAGTACAAAACGATGAATACATTATTTGAAACAGTCATGGCTGCACCCAGACCAGCAACGATGCTAAATCCTATAGCTATCTCAGAATTGAGAATAAGTCTTACAAGCATGCCACCAAAGGCAATAGGTGCTGCATAGAAATAAGCCTCCTGAGGAATATTGAATGAAGCAATTTCGCTTATGCTTGTTAACATTGTTGATAGCTTTGCAATCAAAACAGTTAAAATCAAAACAATAGAAAGAAAGATACCGTCCTTGAATGTTATATTGAACTTTCTTATGTTCTTTTGTGAAAATTCCAGTACAGAAAAGATCGCTATAAAAAATATGAAGGCATATAGCAAAACAAATATGTACCAATGCCTTACAACACCACTCTCTGCTATTACCCTTAATTTAGCATAAGCATTCCTGTCTATCCTTTCTCCTTCCCTGACAATTATCTCACCCTTTTTTAGCTCCATCATGCTTGGTTTTATAGATGCCCTTACTTTGCGAAGATTATTCTGTGTTGCTTCTGCATCATACTTTACATCTGACACAACAAAGGTACTGATAAAGTTTGTAATCATTATATGATCTTCAATAGAAAGAAATGGAAAAGCCTCTGACACAAAATTAAAAATAATATTTTTTGCATCTTCTAAATCAATAAAACTGTTCATGTCCCTGATGTATAACTTACCAATACCAGGGGTTATTAAAAGTATACCCGTAGATTGTGCATCCTGAAGCAAAGAGGCTTCATCTACGATTTTATATTTGTCATAGAACTTTTGAATGATGCCAAGCAGTTTGTCTTCGTATGTCTTACTAAAACCCTGTTTATATAAAAAATTGATTGTACTCTGCGACAATGTTGTTCCTGATAGCTTCCTGATTTGTTTGTTTATCATAGAAGTTATTTCAGCTATTCCTTTATGTTCCTGGAGCATAGTTCTACCAATGTTAAATATCAGAATTATGGTGTTGTAGACCCGGGGTCTTATAAATGGGTTGTATCTAAAAATTGGCGGTTGTTGACTTAATATTCTTTCTGCATTCTTTTCTGTTCCTACAATATCCGTAGCTTCTATATCCTGAGGTGCATAAATGGTTTGCCTTGCAATATCACCAATACGATAATTAACAACACCACTTATATTTGTTGTTGGTGAGACTATGAAGCCAAGAATAATACTTACAATGAGCACCACTCCGATCCTTACAGGGTATGTTGACCTTTTTAAACGAGCAAATACTTGCTTAAGTATAGTATATTCTTCTTTTGCTGCTGTTTTCACAGTGGTTAACAAATTCATTTTACGGGTTGGAGTGGTTTCTTTCTGAATGCTTTTTACTTTCTTTCAATTCGTAAGCCTTTATTATATCCTGAATAAGCTTGTGTCTTACAATATCTACCTCTGAAAACCTTATAAATTTTATACCTTCTATACCGGAGAGGATATCTATACTTTCAACAAGCCCTGATTCTTTATCTCTTGGCAAATCAATCTGGGTTATATCCCCTGTAACAACTGCGCGTGAACTGAAACCTATCCTCGTAAGAAACATCTTCATTTGTTCTGAAGTTGTGTTTTGAGCCTCATCAAGTATGATGAATGAATCGTTGAGTGTTCTACCGCGCATAAATGCAAGTGGCGCCACCTCTATCACACCTTTATAAATCAGATCATTGGCTCTATCCTGATCAAGCATATCATACAGGGCATCATACAAGGGTCTGAGATAAGGTGATACCTTTTCATAAATATCACCAGGCAAAAATCCTAACCTTTCACCCGCTTCTATTGCAGGCCTTGTGAGTATGATTCTGTCTACTTCTTTTCGTATAAGCATTATAAGAGCCATTGCCATTGCAAGATATGTTTTACCTGTACCAGCAGGTCCAATGGCTATAACGATATCATATTTTTTTATTGCCTCAAGATAGAGTTTTTGATTTAGACTCTTTGGTATGATCTTTCTTTTCTTTAAATTTATAAAGGAATCATCAAGGAATATAGTCGTAAGATCAACCGTTTGATCTTCTTTAAGGATATCAATGGCGTTCAAAACATCCCTTGGACCAACTGCATAACCTCTATCAACAACGGTATAGAGTTCTGTGAGAAGCTTGTTTACAAACTCTATTGATTCTGTGTCACCGTTGAAATTCAACACATTGCCTCTAACATTCAGTTTCAGACCAAGATTGTTCTCTATAACCTTAAGATTTTCGTTGTTTACACCGAACAATATCCTGGCAAGCTCATTTGATTCAAATACCTTGGTTGCCTCTTTTATCTCCATATTTTACTTATTAACCTATTTTGCTACATATTTAGGTGCAATTAATATATAAGTATCATCCTGCACACTATAATAGTATTCATTGCCATATGGAAATGTCAAATCTTTACCATCTAATATATGTTTGTCAACTAAACTTTTAAGCTTTGCAGGATAATTACCATTTTCAAGTTTATAAATCTCTAAAGCATTAGCCAGTTTTATTTGTTGATAATGACCTATATATTTCAATAAGTTACTATATGTTATTTCGCCTTTTGCAGTATAATAATTATTAAATGGATTTATTCTGGAGTAATAAAAAATCATTATAATTATAGCCATATTGATTAAAAATATCATTAATGCCCTTATACCAGAAACAAGCCTCTCTATCACTGTTGATCTTTTAGAGATGAACTGCCTTTGTACAGGCGATAATGGAACTACCTTTCCAATGTTTATGAGTTTTCCAAGCTCAAGGATTACCTCATTTTTGTTTAACAAACTTGCATAATAAATGTCTTTAAATGTTCTTCTGCCATCAACAAGCTCTAATACAGTATCCTCAGACGAGCTGTATGTGCCTTCTGGTGGTTTCTTTTCTTCTTCCTGATCTGGTACTATAGGTGTTGTAGTCCTTTCTATAACAAAATCTTCTTCTGGATTTACCCTTTTTTTATCATAGCCTGTTTCTGCAGGGCTATTTTCTTCATGTTTTGAAACTACTACCTTTTTAAATATTTGCTCATCGTCATACTTCCAGACACCATGGCTCACTTCATCTAAGATCCTTGAAGATTCCATTAAAACAAATTCTGTGTTCATAGGTGTAAAAAGTTCTTTATTATAGTTCAAAGGCTTTTGTTCAAATTCATAGGTTCCTGCCTTCATACCGTACATAATGTGCAATGACTCATAAGTTATTGCTACTGCTAATCTTTTAATTGCGGATGCTGATACTGAAAACCTTTTGGGTATATCTGCCTCTGTTATATTTCCTTTTTTAATCTCGTTGATCAGTATTTTGTACTGACCTGTATCAAGCAAACCTGCTTTTTGGAGCCTTTCTGCCATGTAGAGCGCAGGCATTCTCATCATTGGAATAGCCCTTATTATCATTCCGTTCTCTATAAAAATTTCAAACGCATCCTTTTTATTTTGTCCTTTTATATGCAATACGCCTGTGACTTGTTGAGAAGTAACCATCTGGATGATGGATATAACATCAAATGTACCTATAGATCCCTTTAGTACCATTTTGGTTCCACCTTAAAAGCTAATATAACATTGAGCACATATATCATGATAATTGTAAGCACTATACCAATCTTTATCATATTAAGATACGGATTAAATGTCGGAAAGATAGAAGGTATCAACCCGAACGATGTTACATACTCAATTATTAAATAAAATATAATTGATAATATAATTATACCCCGTATGGTCTGCCCCCTTATAATATAACCGCTTCCTGGTACCAATAAAGACAGAGCTATATTTAGAATGCGTAATTTCTTCTTCCATTTCCAAACCCGGCGCGTTATCTCTGCTTTTCTTTCATTCTCTTTTATATCATTTTTTACATAAAACTTATAACAATCGCCACAAAGTTGTTCTCTGTATTCATCTTCTCTATTCAAGGGTTTATACAATTTACCACATGTCTTACACCTAAAAGATGTTTTTACAAACCTTGATAATAATCCTATCACCATAAACGAAAGTAAAAGCCACAATCCCAAATAAGGTAATTGCCCGGCAGGAGGCCACTTTATCAGTGTGTTTACTATTGTATCTGATAATGCAAGAGCAGTAGGGCTATGGATGGTTGTTAAAAACATATTATACGCAAGAGCTGCAGGTTCTGGAAGTGCATCTACAAATATTCTGTTTATATTAGATTTTTGGTATATAGATGCATAATATCCAAACATGGTTGGATTTATATTTTTTGCAATATCAAGTTCCTCTGTTCCATCTATGTTCCCCTGTATTATGTACAATTGCCCAAGGTTATATCTTGCCGGGAAAAAATCAGGGGCTGCTGAGATAGCTTTCTTATAATTGTTTTCTGCACCATTAACATTTCCTGTTGCATATTCAAGATTTCCCATATCACATATAACCTCTGGTAGATTACCATAGCCATTGTCTGTAAGTCTCCTATAATAAAATGATGCCTTCTGATAATCTCCTATTCTTTTATAATAAACACCAAGATAAAGATTGCTGTACAGATCCGCCGGGTATTTATCTGCGTATACCTTAAGGTCGTTTATATCATTAGAGGAAACATTTCCATAATAAATATTCATCATACCTGTAAATGGTTGTTCTGCTGGTTTCAGGATAGTAGCAACAATTAAAAGGGATATGAAGGTAAGCATTCCAACAAATATTATAAAACCAATACTAACAAGACGCTCTGTTAATTTCTGATATGCAAATGTAATTCCAAACCATAAGATCAATAACCATAAAAACCCGATTCCAGAAAGCACTGGCAATAGCATAACGACAATTAAAAACAGAATAACAGCATATCCAGGGATATATTCAGGAAGATATGTTCTTAAGGATGCATAAATTTGAGGATAATACCTTGCTATCATAAGTATAGAAAAGATAAAAAGTACAATCACTATTGATATGGCAATATTGATAAGTCTATTTGATGCAAACCTGAGGATATTGTACGGGTCACGAAAGAATGAGTTAATACCCATAGACAGCTCCACCAATGGCTTTTCATTAACAGCCTTTTTATTTGTAAGTGCATAATAAGAAAGTTCAAAATATGGTTCTGATAAAGAAGGTGATAACATTCTTGCATAATAAAGAAGCTGGGGCTCGTGGTTGCTCTGGTATTCGTTAAGTAATGTATAACTGTAAGGATACAGATTCATAAAGCCATTGTCCAGTTTTAATTCATTTAGCCTTTTAACTGCTATTCCTGTACCATCTATTGTATTAACCTTCTCAGACCAGATGTGATACAGGGTCTGCGAGAAGGTAGATAATGTAATGGTTATACTACTTGAAGAAGGATTAATATCTGTTGTAGCAGTGATTGCAGGATATTTTTTTAATTCAATAGATACCGGTGCCTTCATAGAGCAAAATGCCTCACGCATGTAAAGGATGTTACTAATAATGGCAAGAATGGTTAGGGTAAAAATTGTGTATTTATTAAACATATTTTAAAACTGTATAACATTTATACTGTTTTTAAGTCAATATCACTTACAAAGTATGCATATCAATAAAAAGGATGATGCTATTTGTTTTTAAAAAGCAGAAGCCCTGTCCATCTTCATTAACACAAAAATGCAACAGGGAGGTTTGTTCATTTTCAAAAGGGGCTATTATCATCCCTACCCCCTGTTTTTAAATATATTCTGGTCAAATATTAATAACATCATGGGTAATTGTAATAATTTAAAAATGCAGGATGAACATGTTAAGCTGTTTTTAGCACATACGCTTGACAAACACCCTGCACTGACATATCAAGCTGTGTAAATACACTTACAAAGGAGGTAAACATATATGAAAAAGTTAGTGCTATTAGCGTTAGTACTTGCTTTTACCGCCGGTATGACAGGCTGTCACAAAGAAGAAGCAACTGAGCAAGCAGCCCCTGCACAAGCAACAACAGCAGCTCCAGCATCTCCGACAACAGCAGCCCCAGCGTCACCGACAACAGCAGCCCCAGCATCACCAACAACAGCAGCCCCTGCTAAATAAGCTAAGCACTGGGTTCCACAAAGAGGGAGCTTTACTCCCTCTTTTTTTTATCCTAAAATCTTCAAAAGCAGGTCTTTATCGTTCAGCATACGATTTAGTATTGTGTAAAGGCTGATAGATGGATCAGAGAGTTCCTTTTTGTACTTCATACCCTTCTCATTGAGGACACCTTCTAATCTAATGCTTATATGTTCAAGTATAAGCTGTTTTAAGCCATGCAACCTTTTTCTCAAATAAAATGCATCTTCTTTGTGGGTATTAATGAATTCAATATGTTTTAATATAGTCTGGAATAATTCTAATGTGCCTGTACCATCCAGTCCGTTGGTTAATAAGACTGGCACCTGCCATGCATCCTCTGTGGTTTGAGATGTTTCTATAAGAAGCTTGATTGCATTTACCATCTGAGTTGAACCCTGCCTGTCAGACTTATTAACAACAAATATATTTGCTATCTCCATAAGCCCTGCCTTCATAGCCTGCACAAAATCCCCTGATTCAGGCACAAGCACAACAAGAACTGTATCTGCTATATTCATTATATCAAGTTCGGTCTGTCCCACTCCAACTGTTTCAAGGATAACAAATTTGTAACCAGCTACTTGCATAAGGTGGGATGCATCCCTTGTGATCCTTGATATGCCTCCATGTGCTCCGCGCGAACCTAAACTTCTTATGAAAACCTGATCGTCAAGAAAGTGGTGCTGCATCCTTATTCTATCACCAAGTATTGCACCACCTGTAAAAGGACTTGATGGATCTGTAGCGAGCACACCAACCTTTTCTCCGGTATTTCTAATATGCCTTATAAGCCAATCAATAAGAGAACTCTTACCAGCACCAGGTGGACCGGTAACACCGATTTTAATAGATCTGTCTTTGTGCTCAAGAAGGCTATCAATGGAGAGCATATCAATTTCGCCTTCCTCAAGCAAAGTAATTGCTCTTGCCAGGGCAGGTGTATCACCCTGTTTTATTTTGTTTATTAAATCAATTATTCTCTTTTCTATTGCCATATACCCTTACCCTGTCACCAACCTTAACATCAAGTTTTTCACAGGCACTATCCTTGTTTAAGGCAATTTCAAGTACATTAAAGCTATTAATTATAGCACAAGGCATATTATCCTTACATTGCTCATATGTCTCACTTATACCCTTTATCTTTACTCCCTTAACAGATATGGTTATAGACCTATCTTCTATATCGTATTGTTTCAATAATATTTCAACAGGGATATTTGTTATAAGATTGCCAAAGTGATCTATATATACAACCTCACCTGTTATAACATTTGCCTTAATGATCGGCTTTGGTATTTCAATCTTTTCTGGATTATCTATCCTTTTACCTATTATAGATCTATCCCATTTTAAAGATAATTTTGCTGATGCTGGAGCAAAAACATCCCTTCCATGAAAGGTTTTAGAGACACCGTGTATCATCTTTATCTCATAACATTCAAAAGCCTGATCAGCAAGGATATAGCTGAAAACACCATTGTCAGGTCCTATAAAGATATAGTTTTTTGTCTTTAAAACTATATCGCGTCTTCTCCCACCAACACCAGGATCCACAACTACCGTATGTATGGTTCCTTTTGGAAAATACTTATAATAACTATTTACTACAAATGCAGCAATAGCAATGTTATGTCGCGCTATATTGTGTGTTATATCTATAATAGTTACCTCTGGATTGATGGTTAAGATTACACCTTTCATTGTAGCTATATAGCTATCATCATATCCAAAATCTGTGCACAATGTTATTATAGGCATAGCATTTTACCTGCTAATGTTCATTGGATATATGCTTTAGATGTCTTCTGAGATAAACAACAAAAAACAGTATACCTATTATGAGTATTAAATAATCAAATCTATGAAAATATGGACCAATAGTATCCCATTTCTGACCAAGTTTAAAACCTATCCATGTGATTAAAAGGCTCCATATAAATGAACCTATAAAGGTATAAACTACAAATTTAATAAAATTCATTTTAGAGATCCCGGCCGGGAGTGATATAAATGTTCTTACCACAGGCATAAGTCTACCTGTAAAAACAATGATATTACCATACCTGTCAAACCATCTGTCAGCCATATCAAGATCGTGCCTGCTTATCAATATGTATTTACCATACTTTTCAATCAATGGACGGCCACCGAAAGCCCCTATAACATAGGCAACTATTGAACCAATAACACACCCTATTGCGCCGGCAATAGCAACATATATCAACTGAAATCTTTGTATAAATACAAGATAACCGGCAAACGGAAGTATAATCTCAGAAGGCAATGGAATACATGCACTCTCAATAGCCATCAGCAGAATAACGCCATTATATCCAAATAATTTTATGGTGGATATAATAAATCCTGCTATAAACTCAAATAAATGTGATACCATGATTCTTTACTTTGAGCATTTACCTGACTGAGAACCAGAAGGAAATGCTACCTTTCCTATAATAGGAGAAAGTTCAAATATACCTACTACTTGAGAAGGATTAGAGGCATTTATAAGCTCTGTATTGTTTATAAGCAAGGCAAATCTTGCCTTTTCCACACCAGTTCTGGATGCAAGTGCATTGTTATCCAGTATCTGCTTCTTTATAAGCCTTTCATTAACTTCAATGCTATGTTTAAATGAATTGCTGAACTCCTTTAGGGAAGCACTTGAATAAAGTTTTGTTAATACTGATAACTTATCCTTTAATGACAATTTGTTTGTATGTTCTATTATAGATGCAGCTTTCAACACATCATTATTCGTATCATCACCAATAACCTTTATTACAGGACGATATTGCTCCTTTTTATAATCCATTAACAACCTGATTATAGATATACCTGCATTAATTGCTGCTTTGTCTGTTATATCTAAAAACATAATCATTTTGTTCTGTTCTAATGGAGTATTCAAAAGATGCCTGTACCCCATGTCATTAAGTGTATCAATATAAACACCATCTGCTTCTTTCAATCTTGGTTTAATTTGATTGAAGCTTGTTGTCATAGTTATATTACTACTGAATACAATGACTGGTACCTCCTTCAGCTTAAGCCTTTTTACAATGTCTTCACCTTTCTGGGTATCAGCATCTATTGTTTCCACTGTCGCCTTATAAAAAAAGCTGCCAAGGCTCTCTTTTATCATGTTGGGATGATAAATAGAATCCCAACCACCGGTCAGTAGAGTTACATGAACATCTACAGGTGGCTTTAATGTCTTACAATAAGAAAGTCCAGTAATGTTGGAGCATACACTTCTTATTATATGTTCAGGTTGTATAGGACCATCATATCGCTGAGAGTTTATATATAAAGTAGGACTTGCATTTATACCCAATTCCTCTGTTTTCTTGAAATCTTCATCCAGTATCTTTTCTGCCTGTCCTGATTTCACAAATGCCTCTATCTCTTTTTTGTTTATATTGTTATCTTTAAGACATTTGTCTCTATCCATTGTACTATTATAGCATAAAAGGTAGCTATAAAATTTGTTATTATAAAGTGTTTGAATAGCTATCTGATAGAGGTCCTCATCCAGTTCTGATGGTCCATGCAAACTTGTAAAGTTATGATCCCCCTGTTTACTGACTATATAATAAATATGAAGTTTTAATTGGTCATTAAAATTGCCTAAAAAACTGAGTATTATGTCTTCAGCTCTTATACCAAAAGGACAATGGCTCATTACATAAAGGTTAAGTGAAGGTTTTTGTTCGGTTTTTTTTGTACATGAAAACATTGCTATAGCTATAACTATAGCTATTATCCATAATCTTCTGAACGACCTTGTCATCATCAATTCTCCTTTGCATCTTTCTTTTTTTCTCTTTTATAAATTGCTACCTCGTAGTCCTGAACATCAACAACATAATGATAATCATCAATATAAACCTCATACATCTCTGGCTCATAAGTTAGACCATCTTCAGATTTATCAAAGGCTTTTTCTTCAATCAAATAGTCAAGCAACTTTCTTATCTCCACAAAACTCATATCCTCATCAGTTATAATATTAAATATTAAATTTTTATGTACAATAGGATACACATCCATAATGCCTATGTTGTAGAGTAGGGTTTTATTACTGTCAAGCTAAAAGCTTCATATATGCTATAAATTTCTGCAAAAGTTCATAAACATGTTGGGCTGCTTCAAAAATATAGAATCACTATTGTACTCACAAACCAATAAATCCAGTTTGTATCTCAGTACCATTTGTAGCAATTCATTAGTATGAAGCTTTCTTCTCGCAAAAAACTACTGAAATGTTGTGTGAAGGAATTTGTTAAAAAACCCGCTCAGTGCAATATGTCGTGGACTCCTACATCTGCTTTACAGATATATTAAATTTTGATAAAATTGTATGGGATTTAACAGTAAGTCCCGAGAGGATTATTATGCAGATTGAAAAGACAGAAGTTTGGATAACCTGCGATAAACCACTGGAGGGTGATGGAAGGACGGTAAGAGGGGTCTTTGGGAATTTATAGATAGGCAAGAACAGAGTTTTAAGGGAAAGAGTATAAATGATTAAAGCTATTAGGGATTTAGGTTTTTTTGAACTTAAAGAAGTCTCAGGACAAGAGATTTTTAATATTGAAGAGTTTGAAAAAATTAAAGAAGAAAATCCCCAATTGATTGCGAGACTTATTGCTGAGAAGGCAACTGCAAGAACTGGGATTAAAGTATATGTCTTAAAGATTGAAGAAGGTAAATTGACCTATGAACTTGATGAAACTGTTTATAAAGGCAATGACTGCCGTGAAGATAGGTACAGAGATTATTTGTTCAAAGAGCCACGTTCTTCAAAAGGTTCTTACATTTCTCCTACTTTTAAATTATCTCCACCGGTCTCTGAAAAAGCAAAAAAGAAAGATGAACCGAGCACTTCTGCTTCTAGGCTATATAAATATATAGAAGAAGCTCCTGACGACTTGAAAGAGTTTAAGGCATTTGGGGCTAAAGCTATTGATTTAGTTCTTCAAAAAATAAGAGAAGAAAATAAAGACAATAAAGCGTCTATTCTGATAACAATAAAACCCAATGGAAATTATCCGGCGAATTCAACTAATGTCTCTAAAAAGTTCATTGAAGGCTTTATTAGAGAATCAAAATATTTGGATCAAAATGCTCCAAAAGATTACAACCATGAAAATCAAAGAGGACAGTGCTCTATATGTTTAAGGGAGAATAAATCACTTCTTGGCTATTTAAGGCCATACAACTTTTTCACTGTTGATAAAGTTGGTTTTTATTCTGGTTTTAAAAATTATGAGAGTTGGAAGTATTTTCCAGTCTGCGAGAGTTGCGGGATTCTTATTCAGGGAGGTAAAAATTTTTTAGAGAACCATTTTAGAGCAAGAATAGCAGGCTATAATACATTAGTAATAGCAAAAAATAAGGAACTTGTAGAAAGGCAAAAAAAATTTGTTGATTTCAACAGTATGAAATCTTTTAAGCAAATAGCAAATATAGAAAAAGTTCTTATAAAGAAACTTCCTGAGCTTACTACTTTAGAATCATACAATTTCATGTTTTACAGAGAAAAACAGAATCAATTTGAAATCCTTCTTTTAATACCAGATGTGTTACCATCAAGGATAAAGAATATAGTTGATGCTATAAAAGGAATAAAAGAAAGGTTTGAACAGTCAAATTGGTTTGATTTGGATAACATACAGAAAAATAATGGTAATTGGAGAATTGATGCAGATTTTTATTTTTTGGAGGAAGGTGTTGGAGAACGAGTAGATTTACCAAAGATAGAATATTCACCTACAACGGTAAAGGTGCTTGATTTAATCCAGGCTGTTTTCCTGGGCCATCCAGTAGCTTATAGAGAAGTTGTTTATGAAATAACTTCTAAAATTCAGTTTTGTTTCAAACAATCTTTAAAATCAACAAAAGATAATAGACCCATTATTGATAAATTTGCTGCTTACGTATTCTCTGGAGCGGCAACAATAGAATTTTTAAAGGAGGCAGAAGTTATGGAAACACAAGTTACTAAGGCAGAAAGCACTGAGGAATATCCTCAGAAATTAAAAGAGGTTTTTGAAAAACACAAAACTTTCTTTGATACGCCACAGAAACGAGCATGTTTCCTTGTTGGGGTACTATATGGAAAACTTGAAGGTAAGCAGACAGCATTGGATAAGAAAGGGGCTTCTCTTGGATGGTTAAGAAGTTTGGATTTAAAATGGGAATATATAACAAAAGAACTTTACCCACGAATCCACCATAAATTCAAAGAGTATGACCAAATTGGTGACAAGAAAGCTGCTTTCACCGAGGAGACAAAGGTCCTTTTTGATATTGCCTCCCATGAATTTAGTAGTTGCGGAAATATTGAATTACCACGAGAAGAAATACCGTTCTATTTTACTTTGGGTTGGACAACTTATAAAAGGTTCTTCCCTACAAAGGAAGAATTGGAATCTGAAACTGAAACTAAAAAAGAATAGTAAATTTGAAGGAGGAATAAAAATGGCTAATGAAATATTAAATAAAAGCGACATCCTGTTTCTTTATGAGAACATTAAGGCAAATCCCAATGGTGATCCCGATGAAAATAAACCGAGAATTGATCCTGTAACAAGACACTGTTTAGTGACAGATGTGCGTATTAAGAGAACTGTAAGGGATTATCTTAATAAATATAAAGAGAAGCCTATTTTTGTTGAACGGAGAGAAGCTGGCGAGGCTATAACAGCATCCATCAGATTTCTTGAAGAAGTGAAGAAAGCAGAGAAGGAGAAAAAAGATATAAAAAAGGATGAACTCATCAATAGGCTTTTCTCAAACTACATTGATATTAGGTTATTTGGATGTACAATAACTGTTCAGGAAAAAGAAAAGAAAGCTATAAAAGAGGCTCTTAAAGAAATAAAAGATGAGATAGATTCTATTACTCGTCCTGGGCCAGTTCAAGTAACCCTTGCCGAGTCTCTTCATAAAGTGGAGATTGAAACAATTAAAGGAACAACTGCTTTTGCGTCAGGCGAGAAAGCCGGAACAGGCACGTTTTCAACAAGATATATCCTACCCTATGCTCTCATTGCAGTTTCAGGTGTAATTAATCCAATCAGCGGCAGAAAAACAGGACTTGCACAGACTGATATAGACCTCTTCCTTGAGGGATTATGGTTCGGGACGCTTAATCTAAATACCGGCTCCAAAAATCAAATTCCAAAACTACTGCTCAAGGTGGACTATAACAGTGAGAGGTTTAATGTCGGAATGCTTGACCATTATTTAATGGGTAATTTGAAATTGAACAATAAAGACGAGAAAGAGGAGTATATTCGTTCCAATAAACAGTTCCACATTATGCTTGATGATTTAGTAGGTAATCTTATTGTTAAAAAAGACCAAATAGAAAAAATATATATAGTGGACGATGGAGAGATAGAAATGCAATACAAGGGGCAAGATAAAAGACTTGCTGTTGCACTAAAAGAAGCAGGAATTGAAAATGGTAAGATAGAAATTTTACAACCGATTGATTTAATCAAAGAAGGTGAAAAAAAGAAATAAATTATTTCCTAATAAAGATGAATAAACTCATTATCTTTGATATACAAGGACCTTTTGCCCATTTTAGAAAGGGTTATACTACAACCTCACCTATTACCTATGATTTTCCTCCAAGAACAGTCTTGATTGGTATGCTTGGAGCAATACTTGGTCATGACGAAAGTACCTACATCGAGTCGTTTTCTTTAGAAAAATGTAAGATTGGCATTAGAATTTTAAAAGATAATAATCCAAAATCTGGCTATAAAATTAGGCTTAAAGAAAACTGGCGTGAAGGACCTGGCGGAAAAACGGAAATGAAAAATGTATCTCAGGTCGGATTGGAAGTCTTAAGATTTCCATCTTATAGAATATATTTACATCACAGCGATAAAGATACTTTTGACGCGATTAAAGATTTTTTAAGCAAAGGAGAAAGTATATTCAATCCATATTTAGGACTTAAAGAGTTTGCTTGCAGATTGAAATATGTTGATACTTGCCTTTTTGAAAGATGTTCAGAAAATGATTTTGTAAAAATCACATCTGTAATACCCGAAAATCCAGATAATCCATACTCTACTAATGATATAGATGATTCAAAAATGCAGGATTATATTCTCAGAAGAGATATTGTTCCTAACGAGACGTATAAAGAAAGAGAATTTAAAAGAATTGCTGTTTTATATGAAGCCAATGGAAAGCCTTTATGGTTGAAACCTAAAAAGGATGCAATTGTTATACGAGCTTTAGATGAGAGAATAATGTTTCTTGAGTGATATGCTTTATTCTCATAAATTTGATGATGGAACAAAACTTGAACTAAAGAAACACTTGCAGGATGTTGCAAGTGTTTCTTTAGGAATAATTCATCAAAAAAAGCTAAATTTTTCTCTGTCTCAAAAAGTAATAGAAGATATTTCCTTTATAATTTCAATATGCCACGATTTTGGTAAAACCACTGAATATTTCCAAGACAGACTTGACAACGACAAATTGAGGAGTTCTCATACGAATCATGCCATGCTTTCTGCAATGGCTGGTTTCATTGTAAGTATAGATTATATCAAAAACAGAAAGGGTGATTTAAATAATGAATGGAAATCATTTATTCCTCTTATGGTTTTTTACATAATAGCCCATCACCATATTAGCTTGGGGGATTTATCTGAATCTATAGGCAAACCCGAAAATGAAAAACAAATTTTAAAAGAGCAGCTTAACAAGATAAACAGTTCAGAGATACAGAATTATATTTTTACTTGGAATAATGCAAGGATAAGTTTCACAGAAATAAAAGAAAAACTTACCAAGAATATTCAAAGTATTGTTGAAGATGAACTACATCATCAATTCTATGATTGTCAAACGTCAGACCTTCAACAAATATTCCTTTTGTATTTTTTGTTTTCCGTATTGATGGAGGCTGATAAATCAAAGTTGGTACTAGGTGAAATGAGCACACGGGATCCAATAAAAATAGATGTCAATCTTGTTGATACTTATAAACTATCACAAGTATTTGAAGGTAGTGAAAGGATAAAAGAACTTAGAGAAAAGGCATATAAAGAAATTGTTGGTAAGGTCGCAACTCTCGACCTAAGGCATAAAATTTATTCTATAACATTGCCGACAGGCCTCGGTAAAACTCTTGCTTCTCTTTCATTTGCTTTAAAACTAAGAGAGAGAATAAAAAATGAAACCTGTGGTTTGATTATTCCCAAGATTATTTATTCTTTGCCGTTTTTAAGTATAATAGACCAAACAGAGATGGTTTTTAACAATGTTTTCAAGGAAGTTACCAGAAAATATGGCAACAGAGTTTTACTAAAAGACCATTCTTTAAGTGATGTAATCTACAAAGCTGATACAGAAGAACTAGACACTAATAAGAGTGAGTTTCTAATAGCATCATGGGATGCTGAGATTATTTTGACTACAGTTGACCGACTGTTTTATGCTTTCTTTAGTCCTGCGAGAGAATATATTATGAAATTTCACAACCTTTTTAATTCCATCATTATACTTGATGAAGTACAGAGTATAAATGATGAACTCTGGTTAACTGTGAAGAACTTTTTTTCTTATCTCAGTAAAATTGGCAATAGCTACATAATTTTAATGACAGCAACACAGCCGGTTATTTTTGAGCAGACTGATATTAAGGAGATTGTAAGCAATCCCGAATTGTACTATAAGGATTTAGACAGAGTTACGCTCTATCCAAACATAGAAAATTCAATATCATTTAAGGAATTTACCGACATTGTGATTAATTATATAAAGAATAATTATAAAGATGATATTATGGTTGTGTTAAATACTATAGATTCATCAATACAATTGTACAGAGATATAAAAGCGAGATTTAAAAACAGAAAAGTCATTTATCTTTCCTCAAATATCATTCCTAAAGAAAGACTAAAAAGGATAAAGGAAATGAAGGTAACAAGTAAATCAGGGAAGATCGTTATAACAACCCAATGTATTGAGGCTGGAGTTGATATTGATGTAGACGTTGTATTCAGGGATTTTGCTCCTCTTGATTCTATAAACCAAGTTGCTGGAAGATGCAATAGACATTTCCTTAAAGATAAAGGTAAAGTGTTTATTTACAAAGTTATTGACGACAATAGCTCTGCAAAAAGGACATTCTATTCTTATATTTATGGCAAAGTTCACACTAAGAAAACCGAAGAGGTCATTAATAACTGCGAATTAGCCGAAGATAGGATATTTTCAATAAATAAAGACTACTTTAATAAATTGAAGAAATGGCATTTTGAAACAAGAACGATAATAGATAATATGCTAAAATGTGATTTCTCTAAGACAAGAGAATTTCACAGATTCCTCAGAGGCGATGATTTTTTGAAAGAGTCTGTCTTTGTAGAACTGGATAAAGAAAGCAAAAAGGTATTTAGGCACTTTGTTGATGCAGTACAAACACAAGACTGGAAAGAGAAAAGAAATAAATTATTAAAAATCAGAAAAGGACTTGCCGAGAATACTATATCGTTATTCAAAATAGGAAAACGTGAGGGTGAGAAGTATTCCTTGAGAGATTTTATTGACGAGAAACTTGGATTGAATTGTCTGAATAAGGAGTATTACGACAAGAAAGTCGGGTTCTTACCAAAAGATAGAACTATACTTTTTTAGGTGACAATATTGGAAATAAAAGTTGTTAAACTTATTCTTGACAGCAACAATCTATTAAGTTTAAGCGATGCTGAAAAAATAAGGGGCTATCTTGGTAATTTATTTTGGGATAATCCTTATGCTCATCACCATAAACCTGATGGAAGTTTTATATATCAATATCCACGAGTTCAATATAAGATAATTAACAGTAATTGTATATTGATAGGCTTTAATGAAGGCTTGGAAATCGTAAAACAGATCTTTCACAACTTAAAATTCATAAATATTGATGGCAAATGGGAAGATATTTTAAGTAAAGGATTAGAAGGGTATACTGCATCCCTTTCAGTAACATCAGACCACCTCTCCTACTCCTTCCTCACCCCATGGCTTGCGTTGAATGAGAAAAACTATGAAAAATATCAGAAGCTCGGTAGCTGGCAAAAGAGGAAAGAACTGCTTGAAAGCATTCTCATTGGCAACATCATTTCCATGTCAAAGAGCCTTGGCTATACTGTGCCTGAGCCGATTAGCGCAGAGATTAAAAGTATAAAAGAGGTCCCCACTTCTCTGAAATCCACCCCCATGCTTGGCTTTCTCGGCACTTTTTCGGTGAACTTTGACATCCCGGATTACTGGGGCATTGGGAAGTCAGTGTCAAGAGGGTTTGGGACGGTGAAAAGAGTTGGAGAGTTCTTAGAATTAGGGAGTTCATAGAGTTGAGAAAAATATATGGTTAAAATAGAAAGATTTGAAGACATATTGGCTCGGCAAAAGGCAAGAGAATTGGTCGCGGCAATATACCAAATAAGTAGTGATGGACGATTTGCCAAAGTTTTTGGTTTACGTGATCAAATCAGAGGGGCTGGTGTATCAATATAAAAGGTACTGTTGATGAAGTGCTTACACTTGCTGATGGAAGTATGGCATCTCTGGATTATAAATTTGCAGAATATAGGGAAACGATTTATCAAACGCATAGATACCAGGCAATATTTTATTCGCTACTCATCAAAGAAAACTTTGGCAAGCCTGTGCAAAAAGCGTTTATTGTATATACAAGGAGCAAGAATCTGTTAAAAG
>Ga0078972_1008605_pt1 | contig 21124 bp, 16 predicted proteins | sample YelNatPaOPGAMG01_FD_67568 | JGI IMG/M metagenome (GOLD analysis project Ga0078972, IMG submission 67568) | Hot spring thermophilic microbial communities from Obsidian Pool, Yellowstone National Park, USA - OP-RAMG-01 (SPADES assembly) (version 2) | ecosystem: Environmental > Aquatic > Thermal...
GGATGGGTTTACGCACATAAAAAAGGGAAGAAAGTAACATATCAGGATAAGGATGAAAGGGGAAGATTAAGGACATACACAGTAACAATAGATGAAAACTGGCTAAAAAAACCTGTTAATGTATTCAGGGAAGATAAATTTAATCTTTTAAAAAATATGAGACTTGGTCAGGAAAGGATAGAAATTGAAGGTTTTGAGTTGACTCCATACGATGATGAAAAGATGCATACATTTGGTTCTGTTATTGATTTATTAGAAGATATTGATATTGTTAAAAAAAATGCACTGAAAAATATTATGGAAAGGTTCTTATCACAATATTCAGAGTATGATGAGTTAAAATACGACCTTGATTTTGTCCTCCCAAATTTTTCAATCATCTATTATCCTGTTTTGATATTGAGGGATGATAAGGGTTTCTATTCTATTGATGGTGTGAGAGGGAAGATAATTTATAAGGAAGAAAAAGAGACGATAAAAAAGAGATTAAAATTGAAGAAATATTTTATCCCATTATTCACCCTCTTAATATCTCTATTTTCTTACTTAAACATATTTGCAGGAATATTCTTATTTTTAATTTTTTTAATACTCTTAATCTATTCTTATGGAGATTGAACTTTTAAAACTTATATGCAAGAATTGTGGTTCAAGGATAGTCTCATTAAAATCTGATAATCTCCATTTCTGTTCAAAATGCGGAAAGGGATACTATGTTGATAACATAGATTTCAGGGAGATAGAAACAATATATGTGAAGGAGAAAATAAATAAAAATTTAAGAAAAATTTATCTCCCTTTCTGGTATGTGAAAACAATTATTGAATTTGAAGGAATATCAATAAATGAGACTGTGAATATAATAAAGATATTTTTTGAGAATAAAGAAGAGATTGTTTTTAATAAAAGAGAGAATATAAATAATGAGATGGAATTCATAATCCCTGCGTTCGGGACAACGAATAGATACTTACTTCTTGATAACATAGGTATTTTTTACACATTGAACAGATTTGATTACGAGAGAACAGAACCTTTCAATATGGTTTGTGGAAAATACAGACCTTCTGACCTAATTCCCATCCTTAAATCCTTCCTTTATGCAACATTCAGTAAGAAAGAATTAATCATTGATAAGAAGATAAATTTCAATATAAGGGAGAACAAGATTCTTGGGATATCATTTTTTATAGAAGATAAGATATTAATAGATAGTATCTATGGAAAGCAAATATTCCTTGATGCAGTAGAGAATATTCAGGATGCCTTAAAAATACAATGAAAATGTCAAATTTAATCTATATCTTCTCCCTTCAATGTGTAATGTTTCAACATTTTTGTTTGTTATATTAAATGTTTCAGTTTGTTCAATATCAATACGGTCTTCATAGCGGGCAGCAATATTTAGATAACCACTTATATAATATGTTGAAAGCCTCCATTCATTGAAAAACCCAATCCCAATTCTTGGTTGTGGTCTTATCTCTATTCCAAGATGAAGACCTGCAGTCCCTGAATTTATCTTCAATCCAGTTCCTTCTGCTTCAAAAAATTCTACAACATAATTCGGATGATAACTTTCATCAAAGTAAGTAATGATATCCCAACCGCTATTTCCGTAAAAATGAGAAAAACCCCAGAAGAAAGAACCTAATGCACCGATATAAAAACGTATATGTCTTTCAGGACTGAATGTTCCGTTAAGCCCAATATTCAATCCCCATTTATCAAAATCTATAAAATGAGTAATATAAGTTGATTCCATAGGCTCATCTTCAAATTTATAGAATAATTCTGTATCAAAAAAATCTCCGCTGTGGAGACCAATTCCTTTATGCACACCTGAAACATCAATCATAATATTTTTAAAAGGGAAGTATCTTATACCTGCACCATAGGTGTTTTCTAACACTTCCCTTTCTTCTGATGGTTTTATGACTAAGAAATAATCAAAAGTGTCCTTATGTGAACCTTCATTATCAATAAATCTCCCTGAAAATGTGTCTGGTTTTAATGGGAAAGTATGGTCATTATACATATCTGGTGAATAAATGAAATAAAGACCTATTGCCTGCGTCTCAGGGACAACTGCAAGATATGGTGCCGCCTCCTCTTCAAAGACCTTTGCATTAACATCTGTATAACTTGATAAAACTATTTCTCCTGTTTCAGCGTCTATCATCTTTGATGTTATCTTATATTCCTTTCCTATCTTTGAAATGTTTCCAACAATGATGAACCTTACACCAAGCATCTTCCCAACCTTTATTGCAGTCTCTTCCTCTACTGCACCTGAAAGGCTCAACTTCCATTCGTCAAATACCCTTTCTATCTCCTGCCTCTCAACAACCTTGAATTTTCCTTCAAGAAGGAAGTTGTATGTCAATATCTCCCTTACAGCATTACCAATCCCTTTCTTTTCAAGTTTCTTATCACAATTAAATGAGAAGATAGCAATATTTGCAGGTTGTTCAATCTCTGGATGTATCTTATAAACATTCTCAAACTCCTTCACCATCTTCTTCATCTTCACCTGAAAGACATCTTTTCCGAAAAGAGAAAAGAAGGTGAAAGGAACCAATAAAACACATAATCTTTTACACATATTCTCCTCCAGTTTATATTATTTATAATCTAAAATTAAAAATTTATCAAGGGTTTGTCCGAAAATTTTTTGAAAATTTTTTAACAAATCATTTTTTTCTTTCCTCCAAAACTTTCATCTTTCTTTTCACTAATTTATTAAAACCAAAATGCGAGGGAGAGAATGAGATTCCTCATTTCATTCGGAATGACAAAAAAAAGAATTTGCTATTCGCAATTTACAAGGTTGTCATTGCGAACGAACGAAGTGAGTGTGGCAATCCCATATTGACTACATACCTAAAGCCGTCATTGCGAGGCAACGAAGTTGCCGTGACAATCTCATTTTGACTACAACCCAAAAAGTCATCACGAGCCTGCCTCTGGCAGGCGTGGTGATCGCATATTGACTACCTTGGTGCGGTGTTAATGTTTTTTTCAATAACCAATATTATGGGGAGAATATGCGATTCCTCGTCTCTTTCGCTTCTCGGAATGACAAAAAATGTCATTGCGAACGAACGAAGTGAGTGTGGCAATCCCATTATTTGCTATTCACAAATGTTTAAATTTGACCCCTCGTCTCTTCGCTTCTCTTTTAGAATTTTGGTAAAAAAAGGTTTACCCTACAATATTGTATTAATATAAATCAAAACCAAAATGCGAGGGAGAAAATGAGATTCCTCATTTCATTCGGAATGACAAAAAAGGAATGTCATTGCGAGCAACCGAAGGTTGCGTGGCAATCTCATTATTGACTATTCACAAATGTTTAAATGAGACCCCTCGTTTCACTCGGAACGACAACTTCGTTGTCGGTTTATGACTGACCCCAAAGGATAGAATTCACCATTCTATTATAAGGTCTTTATCAGGATAAAAATCCTTCATTTTTATTTTATAAATAATTTTTCCGTCCTTTTTCTCTTTTTCAGAAACAGGATAGTTTATTCTTGGTGAAAATTTCTCATTTGAAATTATATTGAAATTCGCTTCTTTAATCGGTCTATTCCATTTTTTAGTTGTTGTTGTAATATAAAAAAATTTGTTCTTTTTTAATCTCTGTGTATACTCAATCTTAAATAATTTATTTTTCTCTGAACCAAAAGGGATTGTAAAATATATCCCATTAGAATCCCTTGTGTATGGATAGACAATTGATATTGAATCAGGATATGAATGTATTGAATCAACAGGAAAGGGATAATAAAATCTTACCTTTTTTCCTATTGGTGTTAGATTTCTGAAAAAATATAAACCTATAACCTTTGAATATCTATCATCTATTTCAATTGTTATCTCTTCTTTATAAAATTCAATCTCTGACTTCCTTCTGCAGGAAAAGAAAAGAAGGATAAAAAAAATCCACTTTATAATTTTGTCACCTTCACCTTTTTTTCTCCAATGTGAATAAAGTAAATTCCTGAAGAAACCATTTCACCATTTTCATCCTTTCCTTCCCAGATTAAATTTTCTTTAAGAGTTTCTTTTTTCCATTCCTTTATTAACCTTCCAGAAATATCATAGATACGGATATATGGAGGCAATAAATTCTTATCAAGAATAATATTCAACTGGAAAAAGAATGGATTCGGATAGACTTTGAAATTTTTGAATGATATTTTATCATCTTCAATCCCTGTTAAAAGATTAAAATTAACAGTAATAGGATTTAAAGAATGTAATCTATTTGTGAGGAAACTATCTGGATAAAAACCTTCTTTCTCCACTTTTATCCAGAAATTAGTGGGAAGTAAACTATCAAAGAGATAGAAACCATCAGTTGAAGTGAATGTTGTGCAATTCGAATAAAAAGGTGGAAAGTTAGAATATATTAATGCAGTTGCAATCACTTTTGCCTCGTTTACCGGTGTATCATTTGAATAAACATATCCTGATATCTTGCAACCCTTATAATCGTCATTCTCAAACCCAAATGTTGGTGTTGAATCAATATACCAATCTTCAAGGATTCCATCTATCCCAAAATCATGGTACCATTTTGAAACTGAAAAATTAGGTTTAGGTGATGGAACATCTTCATTTGGATAAGATATTGAGTCGGTAAGCCCCTGAGCAAGATAAATTTTTATAAAACCAGTATCCTGTGGAAGATAGAATTCGCCTGTAATTACAGAGTTATCAATTATCACAAAATTTGTATCCCATAACCATAAAGAGGTATCAATTACTCCTTTTCCTGTGAAAGTAATAACAGAATCGTTTAATAAGTTATACCAGTCTGGGAGAGGATGAAGATGAAGTTCTATTTTCTGTGCAGTATCTGCTTCAAATTCATAAATTACTCTTTCAATATAAGGATTAGAATATAGTGTTAAAGAAAAAAATATAAGAATAACAATTAAAAGTTTCATCATAAACACCTCCAGTTAATATTATCATAATATAAAATTAAATTTTGTCAAGTGCTTGCATGAGAATCCCAAATTTTGTTAAAAATCAATCCTGAAATGATAGCAAAGAAAAAGATTAAAAGATTAAGAAATATAATAAATTTCCATCCAAGAATTGCACCACCGAATGGAACCCATTGCAATTTTATACCCCATGCAAATATTGTTGTTGCAATTACACCTAAAGAAGCACCCTTTAAAACAAGTTCTGAAAATAGTGGATAAAAAACATAAGCGGGTCCTATCATCAATGTTCCGAAGATGGAACCAAAGAAAATACCTTTTATACCACTTTCATTCCCTAAAATTTTTGAGATGGTATTTTTGGGAACAAAAACAGAGATAATCCCATTAATAAAAGCAATTGAAATTATTACAAGAAAAAGATTAAAATACATTTTTAAAGCAAAGATTAAACCTGAGTATACTTTATTTATATTTATTATCATAAGGATACACGCTATTATTCCAATTATTATCTCAACAATGTAATCTTTAACGATTTCTTTCATAGGATTATCTCCATTATTATTGAGATCAATATTATGGTGATTATTGAAAAAAGATTCCTCAATAGTGCGAATCTCTTTCCAAGAAACCTGAATTCCATAGAGATAGATATTATCCCAATAAAAACCCATGATGTAAGGAATGCAGAAACAAGACTTATTGAACCACCATTCTTTAAAATGTATGCTGCAATAGGGTATCCAGTTGCTACTGGTCCCATCATAATACCCCCGAAAAATATACCTGTTAGAATACCTTTAATCCCTGAGAATCTTAAAAGGAAATGAGAAACATTCTCTTTTGAAAGAAAACTCTGTAAGATACCAATTATTATAAAAATAGAAAACATTCTGATAGAGTTTTTAAAAAAAATCTTAAGACTTAATTTCACAACCTTCTTAGAATTTTTTCTGTCTTTTAATGTAAAATAAACCATTAAAGAAGCAGTTAGTATGAATAAGATTATACCTGTTAAAAATGATTCCATATAAAAGAGATTATTATAAGAGGAAAATTTGTCAATGATTAAATTTAAAAAGCCGGGGCGGGGACAACCCCGGCTTATATATAAAAGGATAGGAGGTGTTTATGCTGTTATTAAAGACAGGGTTATTTAAAAAATTGTTCCAAAAAAATAAAAATTATCCCTTGACTATTTTCTTAATTCTTTTATTATACCTGTATGAATATAACAGAGATCATCAGGAATGAAAATATAGAATTTGTTGACATAAAATATGTTGATATAAATGGAAGATTAAGACATATTAATTTTCCATCCGAAAAATTTGAATACTTCTTAAAGAAAGGTGTTGGAATAGATGGCTCAAGTGTTCCTGGATTTGCTTCAAGCAAATTCAGTGATATGAGAATATTCCCTGATGCCTCAAGATATTTTATTGACCCTTATATAAAAAATAAGACATTATCCTTATGGGGTGATATCTTTACTTGTGTAGAAGATAAACCTTTTTTAGATGACCCAAGGAATATATTGAAAAAAACAGAAGAACTTCTAAAAAAGGAATGCAAGATTGATAATATCTATATTCTTCCTGAACTTGAATTTTATATCTTTAAAAACTACGAGGTTAAGAATGAACCTTCTTTCTCGTATTTAAAATTAGAAATAGAACTTGAATATATAAGAAATAAATATTATCACATTGATACACCTTTTGATATTTATAATTCATTTAGACAGGATGTATGTAAAAGATTGAAGAATATCGGAATTAATGTAAAGTATCTTCATCATGAAGGAGGGATTTTACAACAGGAAATAGAACTTGAACATTCTACTCCCCTTATTTCCGCAGAGAATATAATACTTACAAAATATGTATTACAGAACGAGGCTATAAATAATGGAATAAAAGTAACATTTATGCCAAAGCCATTAAACAATGAACCAGGTAATGGTTTACATCTTCATATTTTACCAACAAGAAATGGCGCATCTATTTTCTACGGAAAAGAAAGAAATGGTCTTTCAACATTTGGGCTTTATTTCATTGGTGGTATTTTAAAACATGCAAAGGCATTAACTGCATTCACAAATCCTTCAACTAATTCTTTTAAAAGATTGTTTACAGGATTTGAAGCACCAAAAAAGATAGTTTATTCTGTTGCAAACAGGTCTGCTGCGTTAAGAATACCAGGTTATGAGAAAGGGTCAAATATTGATATTGAGTATAGACCACCTGATGCTACAATGAATCCTTTTTTGGGAATATCTGTAATTCTTCTTGCAGGTCTTGATGGTGTTAGAAATAAGATAGAACCTGGTGAACCAATATCAGGGGAAATAGACACATTAGAAAAGGTTGATGAACTACCTTGTAATATGAAAGATGCACTCTTTGAACTTGATAAGGATAGAGAATTTATAGTGAAGGATGGTGTTTTTTCAAACGATCTGATAGATAGATATATTGAGTTAAAAGAAAAAGAATATTTAGAAATTGAATTGGTTCCTTCTTCACTTGAAATTGAAAAATATTTCTATTGCTAAGATAAAAAAGTTTATTTTTCTATTCTTTCTATTCTTTCTTGGTGGAATTTTAGGTTTTAATCTGTGGATCATAAAAACATTGCCGGATGTAAGATTTTTGAAAAATTATCAATTGACATCAACATCAAGAATATTTGACAGAAACGGGAAATATGTCTGTGATCTATTCATTGTTCGAAGAATACCTATTAGTATAGATACTGTCCCAGAAAAATTGAAAAATGGCTTCATCGCTGTTGAAGACAAGATTTTTTATAGACATCATGGTTTTAATTTTAAAAGATTGATTAAGGTTCTCGTTATTGATTTTATTAGAAGGGAGAAAGCACAGGGTGCAAGCACAATTACAATGCAACTTGCAAGGAATCTTCTTCTCTTTTCAGAAAAAAGTTTTATTAGAAAGATTGCAGAGATATATCTTTCCATAAAACTTGAAAGATTTTTCAAGAAGGATGAGATACTTGAATTATATCTTAATTATATCTATTTTGGTTATGGGAATTATGGTGTTGGCGCAGCAGCAAAATTTTATTATAACAAAAGTTTAAATGAACTCTCTCTACTTGAATCAGCATCACTTGTCGCGATGGTTAAAAGCCCTGGTCTTTACTCTGTATATGAAAATTATGAGAATTGTTTTTCAAGAACTAAACTTGTTTTAAAAGAGATGTTAAAAGAAGGTTATATCGATTCAAATGAATACAATGAGGCATTGAAAGATACTTTAAAACCAGTAAACTTAAATGAAAGAAAGATACCTGGACCTTATTATATTGAAACTATCAAAAAGTTTGTTTCGAGTATACTTGGAAGCGCTTATTATAACATTGGTGGTTATGATATTTATACTGGAATGGATCTTGATTTACAGAAGATTGCCGATTCAGTAACGAATATTTCAATAAAGAACATAGAAAAAAAATATTTTTTAAAACCAAAAGAAGATTATGGGAAGATATCAAATGCAGATATAACACCTTATCTCCAATTTTCATTCCTTGCTATGGAACCTAAATCAGGTGATGTCCTTTGCCTCGTTGGTGGAAGGGATATAAAGGAGAGTTCCCTTAACAGGGCGATACAGACAAAAAGACAGGTTGGCTCAACATTTAAGATATTCTTATACACAGCAGCAATAGATAATGGTTATAACCCATCTGATTTCATCCTTGACTTACCTGTTATAGAGTTTATAAATGATAAGGTTTATACACCAAACAATTTTGACTCCACATTTCTTGGTAAGATAACTTTGAGAAAGGCACTCTATCTTTCAAGGAACAATGCTGCAATAAGACTCACAAAAGAGGTTGGTCCTTTCACTGTTATGGATTATGCATATAAATTAGGTATAAAAAGTGAGATTGAACCTGTTTTATCAATTGCGCTTGGACCTTCATCTGTTTCACTAATTGAGATGGTGAATTCAATAGCAACAATTGCGAATTATGGGGAGAGGGTTGAACCTGTATTTGTGAAAAAGATAGTCGACAGAAATGGGAATGTTATATACGAAAATGAACCTCAAAGGGAAATTGTTCTTTCTAAGCAAACAGCATTTGTTATGATTGATATGTTAAGGTCTGTTTTTGATAGAGGAACTGCTTATTCCGCAAGGGAAATGGGATTTACAAGACCAGCAGCAGGTAAAACAGGGACAACGAATGATTTTACAGATGCCTGGTTTGTTGGTTTTACACCTGATATCGCAGCAGGTGTTTGGGTAGGATATGATATACCAAAAACTATAAGACAAGGTGCATCGGGTGCAGGAGCAGCACTACCTATATGGGTTGATTTTATGAAGGCAGTTTATGATACTTCAAGCAATAACTATTTTTCAAAGAATTCAATCCCTGATTTTTATGTTCCCGATGGAATTGTTTACACAAAGATATGCGGAGAAACAGGTCTTTTAGCAACACCAAACTGTCCAAAGATTGTTGAAGAAGTATTTATATCCGATAATAGACCGACTGAATACTGTGATTTACACAAAGGGAAGAAGGATATAAAGAATTTTGAAAAGATTGATAAATTTAATTTTTAGGGAGGTCTTATGAAATTTATCACATTTTTATTTGGATTGATAATAGTTCTTGGTTCAATATATTTTGCATATTTTTATTTTTATAAGTTTGAGAAGTTATCAGCAAAAATAGATGCACTAACACAAGAAAATGCTGTTCTTGTGAGTGAACTTAATGAGATGAAGAAATTAATTCCAAAAGAAGAAGAGAAAAAAATAGATAATCTTGGAATAAAAGAAGAGATAAAAAAACAGGTTGAAGATATTGATGTTATGGAAGAGAAAAACAAGATTCAAATAGTTCTTCCAACAACAAGACTATTTCAACCTGGAAGCGCAGATGTTACAGAAGAAGGTAAACTTATACTTGAAAGGGTAGGAAAAATCCTGAAAAGAATAAATTTTAAGACAATAAACATAGAAGGTCATACAGATAATTCAAAAATAACAGGTTCTGGAAGGAACAAATATCCTTCAAACTGGGAACTCTCTGCTGCAAGAGCAATAAATGTTCTAAAATTTTTCTCCTCTGAGATAGGGATTGACGAAAGTAAATGCTATATTTCAGCATTCTCAGAATACAGACCAATCGCAGATAATAAAACACAGGAAGGAAGGGCAAAGAATAGAAGGATTGTTATTTCTATCATATTTGAATGAAATGTATAGGACTTTTCTCAGGTGGACTTGATAGTTTAATAGCAATAAAATTGATAGAGTCTTTTGGAATAGAAGTAATACCTTTAAGTTTTAAAAGTTATTTCTTCTCGGAGAAAAAGATTTTAAAGATAGGGGAGAAGAATAATATAAAACCAATTGTTGTGGATATATCTGATGAACATCTTAAGATTGTAAAAAATCCAGTGTATGGATACGGAAGATTCTTAAATCCCTGTATTGACTGCCATGCATTAATGATAAAAACCGCCTACAATTTAATGAAAGAATATGACGCTTCTTTCATTATAACTGGAGAAGTATTAAACGAAAGACCCTTTTCACAGACAAGGGAAGGTCTTGCAAAGGTTGATAAATTAACAGGTCTTGGTGATATTACATTAAGACCTTTATCTGCAAAACTTCTTAACGAGACAAAGATAGAAAGAGAAGGTTGGGTTAAAAGGGAGGAACTCTTAGGGATTGAAGGGAGGTCAAGAAAGAAACAATTTGAACTTATAAAAAAATTTAATATTAAAGATTTTGAACAGCCTGCAGGAGGATGTATACTAACAAATGAAGAATTCTGTAAAAGGTTAAAGCCATTTATAATGGAAATAAAGGGTGAAGATATAGATATTTTCAGTATTGGAAGACATTTTATATTTGGAAATTCCCACATAATAATTGGAAGAAATGAGAAGGAAAATAATATTCTTGAATTAAAGGGCTTTATCTCTTTCTTTCTTGATGGGAAAACCGGTCCTACAGGTGTTTTCAGAATTTTAGAAAAAGAAGAACACAGGGAATTTGCAGCAGAACTTATACTCAGATATTCAAAGGAAAAGAAAGGAATTGTCATTTTTAGCGATGGTATAAAAATTGAAGCAACAGTGAAAGATTTAGATTTCTACGAAAAATATTTAATAAAATGAGGGGCTTTCGCCCCTCATTTTATTTAAGAGATATTTCAATCTCTTTAGGTTTCTCCTTTTCGGTCTTAGGAAGTGTTATTGAAAGGACACCATTCTCATAGGTAGCTTTTATCTTTGATTGGTCAACTTCAACAGGGATGGTTATAATTCTCTGGAATTTTCCGTAACTTCTCTCAATCCTGTGGTAGGTCTCATCTTTTTTCTCCTTTTCAAACTTTCTCTCACCCGTGATGATAAGTTGGTCGCCTCTCAAAGTCACCTTTATATCTTCTTTCTTCATCCCTGGTATCTCAACATTCACAATAATATTCTCAGCATCTTCTTTCATATCCAGAGAAGGGAACCATCCCTCTTCCCTCTTTTCAGGAAGTGCAAAATACTCCTTAAAAATCCTATCAAATTCATCCCTCAAAGATAAAAGCTCCCTGAATGGGTCCCATCTTACTATATCTTTCACCATACACATCACCTCCTTTCTTTTATAATAATCTTTACACAATTACCATATATAATATATAAAATTTTTTCAATCTGTCAAGGGGTGAAAATGAAAAATTTTTAAAAAATTAACATATGGATGCCGATGTAGAAATATGAACCTTCTGTCCTTATTATCTTATTTTTATTTTCCGAAATATATTGATTTTTTTTATTTTTTGTTAAAATTATTATTATGGAAAAAGGTTTTAATGATTTCCAGAGATATATAAAAAAAGACTTCTCAATACTTGTATTAACAGGTGATGAATACAGCATTGAAGAAGCATTAGAACTCTTAAAAAGAGAGTTTAAAGATTGGCAGTTTGAGAACTATTTTGTTGGTGAAGAAGAAAGGATTATAAAAAGTGTCACATCATTCGGATTATTTGACAAAAAGAAGATTATCTTTATTTACTATCCTGAAAATTTTACACCTGCATACAGGAAGGAATTGTTTACCAGTATTAAAAAATCTGAAAATAAGGATAGGAAGATCGTTTTTATAACAAATAAAGAAGGAATTTTTGGTGATTTTAAATCATTTAAGTTTTATGGAATTTATGAATCTGAGATAGAAAACTGGATAAAGGATTATGTTGAAAGAAGGAATTGTAAGATAACTGATGACGCAATTTCAATGTTAAGATTACTTTTTGGTAATGACAGGAAGGAAATATCTTCCTTTCTTCAACCTTTTCTAAATTCAGGGAAAACAATTGAATCTGAAGATTTATTCAGATTTAATGTTTCAAGGGAAAGTGCTGTGTTTGAGGCAATAGATTATTTTTTCAAAAAGGATGCAAAAAGAGCAATAGAAACATTTATAATATCCGAATCTGAGAATAAATTTTACGCTCTCTTATCCAGAGAAATAAATAACATTATTGATTTAAAATTAAAGAAAAATGTTGACAAATTTCAAAAATCATTTATAATAAAAAAATATGAGAAAAGGTCTGAAAATTGGGAAATGGAGGAACTTAAAATGGTTTTAAAAAGATTGATTGAACTTGAAAGTAAGATTAAACTTGGATACAAACCTTTTGAGATGACTATAATAAATATTTTAAACCTTATAAAAGGGGGAAGATATGATAGATGATGAAATAATAAGACTTAAGAATGAAAGGGAAGAAACTTTGAAAAAAATATCTCTTATTGAGGAAAGAAGGGGAACTGTTAGAGAGAGTGTGTATCAGAAGGTTAAAAGTGATTACATAGCAAAATTAAATGAGATAGAAAACGCACTAAAAGAAAAATCAGGTGTTATAGTTGATAAGATAAAATCTATTGAAGATGAAATTAACAACCTCCATTCACAGAAGGAATCTCTTGAGGAACAACTTGAGGAACTTGATTTAAGACATTCTATTGGTGAATACACTGATGAGCAGTATGAATCTATGTTGCAGGAACTTAAATCTCATATTACACAAATAGATGAAAAAATAGAATTTCTGAATAACGAAAAAGTTGCATATTCAGAACTTGCTCCTGGAGCAGTGTCTGAAGAAACAAAAGAAGAAAAGCCGAAGAAGAAAAAAACAAAGGAAGATGAGATAGTCCTTCCAGAGGTTCCAAAGGAAGAGAAGTTGACTGAGGAACTATTTGAATCTACTGAAATAAGCGCTGAAAAAGCAGGGATTGTTGAAACATCTGCTGAATCAGCCAAACCAGAGGTTGAAGATGACTGGCTTTCTGGGCTTGAGAAAGAACTTGGGATTGGTGGGGAGAAGGAAGAAACTGCGTATATTGAATGCCCAAAGTGTGGTTTTAAGAATAAGCCTGATGCCTGGTATTGTGAAAACTGCGGGGCTGAACTCCAGAAATAATCTTTCTCAATAAGTAATTTTTTAATTTCTATGCTCCTTATTATAACATATCTTTCAACAGATTTTTGTATTGTTCAAGATAATTATAAATGCCTTCATTTTGAAATAAAAACACCTGAACCTTGTTTTCAGGAGGCAATAACGAAAAATAAAGAGTTTTCGGAGATTTTTATTCAGAATGAAGGTTTATTGAGAGAGATAGGTAAGCCTGAACTTCCTGCAATAAGGAGATATTTAATGATACCGGATGGTGATTTTGAGATTACTATTGGGGATGTGAGATATGAAGAATATGAACTTAAAACACTGGGGATATTAAATAAGATAAAGCCTTCACAACCTTCTATTCCAAAGATACCTGATGGTGATAAACTTGTGAAATTTGAGATGGATAATACATTATACAATTCTGATATATTCTATCCTGAGAAGATATTTTCTTATAGTGAAGGTTACATAAGGAATAAGAAGTTCATACTTTTTGAATTTTATCCTGTTCAGTATAATCCTTTGAGGAACAGGATAAGGTTCTATAAAGATGTTCAATTTAATATAACATTCAAGAATGTGAGAAGATATGATGAAAGATACACTTCACCTGTTTTTGAGAGTTTTTATAAAAGGGTATTTGTGAATTATAAAGATAAAGGTTTTCCATCAATTCCAATAGGTTATCTTATCATAACACCAGATATTTATCTTTCATATGCGGAGAGTTTAAAGAACTGGAAGGAGCAGAAGGGGTATTATGTGAGGATAGCGAGGACATCGGAGATAGGTTCAGATACTGCATCAATAAAGAACTATATACAGAATGCATATGATAACTGGGATATTCCACCGACATTTGTGTGTCTTTTAGGTGATGTTGATGTTATACCGACATTCCCTGGAAAATGGGGTTCAGATTATTCTGATTATGCGAATGCGACGGATTTGCATTATGTGAGGACATCAGGGACAGATATATATCCTGATATATTTATAGGGAGGATATCCATTGCTAATACATCGCAGGCACAGGAGTATATAAGAAGGGTGATAAATTATGAGAGATTCAACTATTCAAACAATTCATTTACGACAAGGTCTCTTTTCATAGGTTCTTCGGACCACTCATCTATGATAGAGAAGACACATCGTTTCTGCGGAGAAAACTATCATAAGAAGAATGGGATACAATGGGATTCAGTATGGGCGAGGATTTATGGTTCAAATTCAAGGGTATATATTTCACAATACATAAATCAGGGAGTATTCTGGGTGAATATGTCAGGTCATGGTTCTGAGACAGGATGGGGTGATCCATATTATCCAAACACAGATGTTCAGAGCCTTTCAAATCAGGATATGTATCCATTTGTTGTGAGTAATGCCTGTCTTACAGGTAGATTCAATTACTCATCAGAATGTTTTGCTGAGACCTGGATAAGGCAGACGAATAAAGGTGCAATAGGATTTCTTGGTTCATCAAATTACACATACTGGGATGAGGATGACATATTTGAGCCAAGACTCTATGTTGCATACTTTGATTCTATAAATTACTCTGTTTCATCTATGGAGAATGTTGCGAAGACACTTCTTGCCCAGTATTTTGGGGAGACAAACAATGTGAAATACTATTTTGAGGAATACAATATCATTGGTGAGCCATCAATAGACTTATGGGTGAATACACCTGATACATTTATTGTTTCGCATTCTGGTATTCTACCATTAGGTCAGAATACATACATAGTTAATGTGAACACAGATACAGCACTTGTATCACTTTATGCGAATGGTACTATTTATGGTGTTACTTACACGCAAAATGGTGTTGGTATAATAAACATCTCTTCTATACCATCAAATAATATTGATTTAATATTAACAATAACGAAGCATAATATGAAACCATATATAGATACGGTTAAGGTGAGAAAATTAAATGGGAAGATAGAACCAGAATCACTTGAAGTAAATATTCCACAGATGTTGAAGGTAAGTGTTCTTGATACTTCCAGTGTTCCATATCCAAATGTTGTAGTGAGGATAGAAGGTTTTGGTGTGAATATGATTGATACAACGGATGAATCAGGTATTGCATTTTTTAATATCACACCACCATTTGGAGAAGAACTCACAATAACAGGGGAAGATTACAAAAATAATACAATTTTATTCTCACAAAGACTGAAGGTTTATGGTGGTGAGATAGGGAATAATAGTATTTCAGCATCTGTTGATACTTTAAATATCAATGGATTTTTAGTCACAAACTTCACAGGAAGTATAAGGGCATATTCTGAAAATGAAAATATTTTACTATTCATAAAAGGTTGTGGGATAGATACATCTTTATCATCTGAAAATGGTGAAATAAATGCAAATCTTCTTCCATTAAAAAAAGGAAAGATTTTTGCGACAATATGCAGTGAAGGATACAAAGTATCAAATTACGAGATAGATGTGAGGGAGCCAGAAGGAAAATTTTCAGGTTATATAATTGATTCAATTAATAATAAAGTAATTTCAGATGCACTTATTTATCTTTATAAAGAAGATTCCACATTTATTACAAAGACAGATTCAACTGGATTTTTTCATTTTCAATCCATACCATTAGGAAATTCAATATTGAAGGTGATTAAATTTGGTTATAGGGAGGAAGTGGAATCTTTATTCATAAAGAATGAGAAACAGGAGACATTAAAAATATTACCCTTAGATAGTTTAAAAGTATCAGGTTATGTCAACTCTATAAATAGTGAATGCCTTGATGCAAAGATCAATATCTTTTACGGAAGAAAATCCTATAAGACATATTTCTCTGATACACTATCAGGTTATTTTGAGTTTTTCCTACCTGTATATGATAGCGATTATACAATCTATTTTTCAAAAGAAGGTTATATAGACACATCTATCACATTAAACATCCAATCCCCTCTTGAGATGAAGATAAATCTATATCCTGAGAATATAATTTTCCAGAATGACTTTGAGAAGACAAATGGAGATTTTACATCAACAGGTTCTTGGTCCTGGGGTGACCCGAATTATTCAGGAAATTTTAATGGTCCAACTGATGCACATTCAGGTATAAAATGCTGGGGAACTAATTTAACAGGGGATTATCCAAACTCAACGAATTCAAGGCTTACATCACCTTTTATCCTCCTTCCTGAAAATTCAAAGATAATACTTTCATTCTATCAATGGTTTTCATCAGAAGAATACTATGATGGTGGGAATGTGAAGGTATCAACAGATGGAACGAACTGGGCAATGATATTCCCTATATTCCCTGAAAAATATGATACAATCATAGCGAATACAAATCCAGCAATACCATATCAGAAAGGATTTTCAGGAAAATCAAGGGGAAGATGGGAAAAAATCTCATTTGATATATCTGAATATGCAGGAAATAATATATACATAAGATTCCTGTTTGGTTCGGATATGAATAACAGGATGCCTGGATGGTATATAGATGATATAAAGATTTCTTCACATTCTATAAATGTGGGGATGGAAGAAAAGACTGAAAAATTGGATATAATAATAAATCTTTTAAAGGATAAAAAATTCGAAATAATATTTCTATTAACTGAAAAATCCATCATAGAAATAAAACTTATAGACATTGCTGGAAGGTTAATAAATGTGATGAGATTCAAGGGAGAGAAAGGGAGATGTAAAAAAATTTTTGAAGTGGAAAAAGAAGGGATTTATTTCTTGAGATTAAAGATAAACGGGAAAATTTTTATAAGAAAGATAGTAATAATATAAATTCAATGCAAAAAGAGGACAAAGTCCTCGTTCAAAATTCGTTCCTCTGAATGACAAAAAAAGGGTGTCATTGCGAGGCAACGAAATTGCCGTGGCAATCCCATTAATGACTACAACCCAAAAAGTCATCACGAGCCTGCAGAATGCAGGCGTGGTGATCGCATATTGGCTACTATGGAATGGTGTTAATGTTTTTCAAAAACCAAAACTATGCGGGAGAATATGCGATTCCTCACTATGTTCGGAATGACACCTTTAGTATCACAATGCGGGTGAATATGTGCTTCCTCTTCGTTTCACTCCTCGAAACAACAAAAAAAGGGTGTCATTGCGAGGCAACGAAGTTGCCGTGGCAATCCCATTAATGACTACAACCCAAAAAGTCATCACGAGCCTGCAGAATGCAGGCGTGGTGATCGCATATTGACTACTATGGAATGGTGTTAATGTTTTTCAAAAACCAAAACTATGCGGGAGAATATGCGATTCCTCATTATGTTCGGAATGACACCTTCGGTATCACAATGCGGGTGAATATATGCTTCCTCTTCGTTTCACTCCTCGGAACAACAAAAAAGGGTGTCATTGCGAGGCAACGAAGTTGCCGTGGCAATCGCATTATCACTATTCACATTTGGTTTAAAGTTTATGACTGACCCCATATATGAGACCCCTCGTTTCACTCGGGGCGACGACTTCGTCGTCGGTTTATGGCTGACCCCATATATTATGAAAAGAGAGCAGAGAGGAGAGAGCAGGGAGGAGAGAGATTACAATCTCCTATCAAATTGGTTAAGATTTTTTACAGAACTGCTCCCTCCTCTCTCCTCACTCCTCACTACTTTCCCTCCTTGGAAACACAAAATAGAATGTCATTGCGAACGAACGAAGTGAGTGTGGCAATCTCATTATTTGCTATTCACAAATGTTTATATGAGACCCCTCGTTTCACTCGGGGCAACGACTTTGGTGACAATTTTCAATCTTCATTTTGCAATTAACATTTTTTTCATATATCCCCTTGACAATTTTTTAATTTTTTATTTATATAATATATATGAATAAAAGTGGAATGTGGTTTAGAAATTCTTATATTTATATTTTCTTTGTTTCTTTTCTAACCCTTTTTAATTCTTTTTTAAGTATTTCATATAAATCTTTAATAATATTCCTTAATCTTATTTTTTTAAAATTTTTAGATACAAGATTTCATTTAAGAAAAAAATTATTAAATGAAAGGGGATTAAAATTTGTTTAATTTTCCCTGCGACCTTTACCGAAGGTTGCAGGGGGTAAAATAGAAGGTAAATTCAAAAAGGAGGTGAGAAATGTTTTTATTGTTTTTAAGTTATACAGGATTTATGGAGAAGGAAAATAGCACAATGTTTTTAAGGAGTGATTATCTTTTAGAGGCTTATATAAAAGAGAATCTTAATTACAGAAAATCATTCCCCTGGTATATTCCAGTTGCAGAGTTTTGTGGTGGAATATTGGGCTCAGGTATATCTCTTGGGGCAAGTATAATGTGTTGGCTATATAATTATACTACAATTGAACACCCAGATGTTTATATTGACATTGCAGCATGTATATTATTTTTTTCTTCTTATCCTACTCTTACATCCTTAGGTATCTGGTATGTTGGGCATAAATTAGGTCATAAGGGTTCTTATCTTTTGACATTCCTTGGCTGTTTAGCACTTCCTACCCTTGAATATTGCATAAGCCCACTTTTTAAGAATTGGAAATGGACAAGACAGGAACCTCAATATGTTATTATCCTTCTTGTTTCAGTTCCAATAGGTGGAACAATAGGTTATCAAATAAACTCAAGTTATAATAGGATACGATAATATTCAATATAGATACGATGATGAAATATGAGCCAATTGAGTCAATCATTGAGATAGACTATGTGAATCTTATAAGGGAACTACCAGACTCGCCTCTTGAATTAGCATTTGCAGAGATAGATAATATGCCTTATGAGATGAGAATATCTGATGGTATATATTATGAGATAAATCCATACGATACATTATATTTCTCGTTTATTGAACCACTGAAGAAAAATAAAGGTTTTGAAAGGGATTATTTTATATTTGTGAAAGGGTATTATAAAAAGGGTGCGAAGGAGACATTTACAATTTGGAAGAGTATGGGATTAAATGACGGGATAAAATTCATAAGATTGTATGGGAGTTCATTTCTCTTTGAAAGCGAGAATGAAAAAGATATAAGGTTATATGAGATAACTGGGAGAGAGATAAAGGGTTTCACGATAGAGAGGACAAGGAGTAACAATAAAATAAGATATGAGATAAAGGATATTCCTTCAGGTGTATATTTCATCAAGATTGGGGATAATTTTAGAAAAGGTGTGATAGTGAAATGATAGATTGACATTTTTAAAAAAAGATATAAAATTTAAAAAAGGAGTGAATATGAGGTATAATGTAATATTTATCATTTTTTTTGGATTCAATGTATTTGGCTACTGGGAAAATAATGGAAATTTAATATGCGGAGCAGAAAATTATCAAAGAACCCCCCCATATAGTTTCAGATGGTTCTGGTGGAGGGATTATTGAATGGGATGATTATAGGCTTGGAGATACCTTGGTAGATATATATGCACAAAGGATAGATGGAAATGGGAATATCTTATGGGGGGCAGATTGTATAGTTATCTGTAATGCTGAAAACTGGCAATTCTCGTCAAGAGTGATTTCGGATGGTTCAGGTGGTGCTATAATTACTTGGCAAGATTGTAGAAAGGGAACAGATCATGACATTTATGCACTAAGGATAGATAGTTCTGGTAATTTTTTATGGGCTTTGAATGGTATTCCAATATGTGATACTATTGGTGACCAGATAGTTCCATTTTCTATTGAAGATGGTTCAGGTGGAGCAATTGTTGTCTGGTGTGACCAAAGAGATACTGAATTGAGAGTATATGCACAAAGGATAGATGGAAATGGGAATTCTCTATGGGAGAAAAATGGGATTTCTTTATGCGATACGACAGGAGAGAGATATTCACAATCTATAATTTCAGATGGTTCTGGAGGAGCAATAATAACTTGGTGTGATTTCAGATATGGTGAGCGTGATATATTTGTTCAGAGAATTGATTCATCTGGAAATAAATTATGGAATGAAAATGGTGTTCCAGTATGTGTTGGTCCTTGGGAAAAATATTGGGTTGGTGCGATTTCGGATAGTTCAGGTGGTGTAATAATAGTCTGGCAGGATTTGAGGAAAGGGACAGATTGGGACATATATGCTCAAAGGATTGATAGTATCGGAAACCAATTATGGGGAGAAAATGGTATCCCTATTTCGGATACTTTTTTTAACCAGGAGCATCCATTATTAGTTTCAGATGGTTCAGGTGGAGGTATAATAGTCTGGGATGATTCTGTATCAGGGAATTTAAATATAATGGCACAGAGGATAGATGGTGGAGGAAATAAATTATGGGGAAATGGTGTTCAAATAACAGATACGATTTTTAACGAGGCATTCCCCAATATATGTTTAGTTGATTCATCTGTAATAATTGTGTATAATATTGGATATTATGATTATTTTGATGATTTAATGGCACAGAAGATAGACTTTGATGGAAATTGTTTATGGAAGCATAATGGTGTTGTGATTTGTAATGCTGATGATAGTCAAGTTAATCCTTCATTGATTTCGGATGGTTCAGGTGGTGCAATAATCGTGTGGGAAGATTTCAGGGGTCCATTTGAATCTCAATCTGACATCTATGCACAGAGGGTTTATGCGAATGGACAGGTTGGGATAAAAGAAAAGGATGAACTGAATATTCCCTCTAATATCTTTATTGGTTCATTGAGTGTAAAGGGATATGAGGATGA
>Ga0078972_1008606_pt1 | contig 21122 bp, 21 predicted proteins | sample YelNatPaOPGAMG01_FD_67568 | JGI IMG/M metagenome (GOLD analysis project Ga0078972, IMG submission 67568) | Hot spring thermophilic microbial communities from Obsidian Pool, Yellowstone National Park, USA - OP-RAMG-01 (SPADES assembly) (version 2) | ecosystem: Environmental > Aquatic > Thermal...
ACGCTCCTCGCAATGACATTTTTTTACTGTCATTGCGAGGGCTTTAGCCCGAAGCAATCTTACATTGATGTAATATTAATGTAAGATCGCCACGGCCTTTTGGCCTCGCGATGACAAAAAAGTAACTGTCATTGCGAGGGCTTTAGCCCGAAGCAATCTTACATTGATGTAAAAGAGGTTGCTTCGTCGCCTTCGGCTCCTCGCAATGACAGAATAAGGAACGGCCTCGCGATGACAAATAGTATTGACTATTGACAATGACTATTGACTGTCATTGCGAGGGCTTTAGCCCGAAGCAATCTTACAATAGAACATAGTACTGTCATTGCGAGGGCTTTAGCCCGAAGCAATCTTACATTAAGGTATTCCTTCGACTTTGCTCAGAAAGTAAGAATTTTATTCTCTTGAACACTATATTTACCGTGTTGATGACAAAAAACTCCACGAAGTTACAACTTCGTGGAGTTTAATATTTAGCGCTATCCAGAGAATATATAATTTATTTAACAACGTATATCTGAAGAGCGGTAAACTGATTATCTAAGATAGACTGATTGCCCTGTAACTGAAGACCAACATCAACATTATCTCCAATTTTTAAGTCATCAATTTTTATTTCTTTTTCAGTGTAAGGGAGTGGTGGCGGAATCATATTGCCTTGTTTTTTATTTGCGGCCACTTCTTTTCTAAAATCTTCCATACTTTTATTTTCTCTTAAAGTAATTTTGGTATTTTCAGTAATGAAAATTTTCTTTTTTTGATAATCTTGAGGTAAATTAACACCGAAAATGCCTGACACTTCAAGAATAAAAAATTTTTTATCAGGAGAAATTTCAGAAATTTTACCAGAAAGATTACCCACTGACAAAACGCCACCAAAAATCTCTCTCACCATTGCTTCACGGGCTTGCTTGGCTTTGCTTTTTTCAATACTTACGCCAAAATAATAACCAACCCCTAAAGCAAGGATAGCAATTAGAATATAAATTAAGATATTTTTTGATTGATTCATCATTTTCAAGGTCTCACCTTGGATTGCAGAAAGTTTGGGAGACTATTTACAACACATTAACTCAAGCCGATATGGCGTATGGTTATGTTCATAGTCATATGCCTGACAACCGTATATATTTCCGGATTTTACCACTCTTTCCAAATAAATCATATTAGTTCCCAAATCCTTTCTGAGTTTAGACATATCACATTGGCCATCCGAAGTACAGGTTGAAGTCATTGGTGAGGGAGGAGCCTCATCGTCAAGAACATTGCAGCTATACATATTTGGATAAGTCGAATCACACCATATGACTTGGTCTTTTGTAAATGCGTCCCCTCTTTTCATTTTACATTGTTGATTAATTACCAACTGACTCGCCCATTTATCAATTGCACCTATATAGTAATCATTAGCTTTGACATTTCCATTTACTGTTAACTTTTCTGTTGGTGACGCTGTTCCGATGCCGACGTTGCCGTTAGACCCCTGGATTCTTATTCCATTAGCGTCGCCCCAAGGACCAATAACAAGATTGCCAGTGTTAAACGATCCATCAGAAAAAATTAATCCTTTGTCGTTATTTGCAACTAATCCATTATAACAGCCCGGACAAAGTTGAGAGAAAAATGCGATCCAGCCATTCCTGTTTACTCGAAGGGCAGGAGTAGTGCCTCCAACATTATCACTGATATCAAGTTTTGCATATGCCCATCCACCTGTCCCGATGCCGACATTACCGCTGGGAGAAAGATATAAATCTATATCATTTGTAGATCTTCCTGTTAATGCCATGCCTAAACCCACACCCGCCCATATCCTTCCAGCCTGTGTTCCTGTCGATCCCTGAAATATAAGGTCTCCGGGGTCATTTCCCGGTGTTGAATCGTCCTTTAGAAGCAAATCTCCTCCTCCATAGATTTCCAATTTCGCTCCCGGATTCTTCGTCCCGATACCGACACCAAAATTAGGATCGTTAGAAAGTAATACAATATTTTTGTCAGACACAATTTCAAGTCTTTGATCAGAATTCCACCAGCCCATATGCGCTTTACCGGTTCCTGTATGATCTATTATTTGTATACCAGCAATTCCTGTTGCCGACTTATTTTGTATATTGACCCCCGTAGCTCCGGCATTACCTGTAATAACAAGACCATCTCTCCCTGAAAAAAATCCATCACTAAATCTAAGTTCATCGCCATCGTTAGAAACAACCATCAGTTTTGTTGTTGGGGTGGTTGTTCCGATGCCGACATTGCCAGCCGAATCAATGCGCATTCTTTCTCTTGAATAGGTATACAATTGCAAGGCATGAGAAGAAATAGTGCCAACTGCCATTCCAACAGAACCAGCGCTGCCAATTGCTATTCCACCTTCTATTCCAGAGAAACCAGTTAATCGAACTGCAGCTCCGTTCGTTGTATCCGAGATGTGCAAAGTTCTTTGAGAACCGACTATTGGGGTTGGATTGGTTGTTCCGATGCCGACATTGCCATCCTGGCCGATCGTAATTTTGGTCTCGCCAACGCCATTAATAAATTTCAAAGAATTATAATCGTTTTTTATGGTGTAATTTCCGTTTTGCACCGCGCAGGTAACTGTGCGTTTGTAATAAGGCCCGCCGCCGCCGACTCTTCCGTAATCAACGCAGGCCGGGCCTGCGGTAATGCCGTTGCACCAAAAGAAATTATTAGTATCATTATCGCAGGTATCAGTACCGGGGCTATAACCAACATATTCCGGCGGTTCAGGAACATAAGTACTTTCGCCCACATTAATTGGCCTAAGAACAAGGGATGAGTTAGACGGAGCCAGGGTAATCGTTTTCCCAATATTAACATTATAATCTATATCAGCATTGCCTCTAACTGCCAAGTTTCCTCCTAAAAGAATATTGCCTCCTTCAACATCAAGTTTTGCCGTGGGACTCGTCGTCCCGATGCCGACATTGCCAGAATTTGTGTTGTAAATATTATTACCATTTGCTGCCCAATAACCTCCTCCTCCACCAGACGGCCAAGAAGTTCGGCAATCATCACCAATACAAAAACCAGTTCCTTTTACATAGCCATTAACATCTAATTTTTGAGTTGGGCTATTTGTTCCGATGCCGACACCAAAGTTAGGATCGTTAGAAAGTAATACAATATTTTTGTCAGACGCAATTTCAAGTCTTTGATCAGAATTCCACCAACCCATATGCGCTTTACCGGTTCCTGTATGATCTATTATTTGTATACCAGCAATTCCTGTTGCCGACTTATTTTGTATATTGACCCCCGTAGCTCCGGCATTACCTGTAATAACAAGACCATCTCTCCCTGAAAAAAATCCATCACTAAATCTAAGTTCATCGCCATCGCTAGAAACAACCATCAGTTTTGTTGTTGGGGTGGTTGTTCCGATGCCGACATTGCCAGAATTTGTGTTGTAAATACTATTACCATTTGCTGCCCAATAACCTCCTCCACCAACACCACCAATACAATCTACCCAACTACCGTTTTGATAACACTTAAATTTATTTTCTGTAGAATCATAATAAATGACTCCATTTAGACCTACGCCAGTTGGGGCTGAACTTGGTTGAAGTCGCAAAGCGCCCGCAACATCTAATTTTTGGGACGGATTGAGCACTCCAACACCAACATTACCGCTAGCTACAATTAAACCATATGGCGCTCCAGCGGTATTTAACATTAAACCTCCTGCTTTAACTTGCCCTAAGTTGCCCACATTTATTGGTGCTGGTAAATTGCCATTAGGAGGACTTCCTCCTGGTTCAACCCAAGCCTTAACCAAGCCGACGCCTAAACCAAAAATAACGCCAATAATAATGATACTTAATAACCAAAAAAATTTATTAGAATATTTTCGCATATTTTAATTATATTAATGATTTAATTATTAGTTTTCGACTATTTTATTAATTTATTTAATCGTATCGACCTTTTTAATTATATTATTTTTAATATTATTCTGGCGCGCTTAATTTGTTTAAAACCTCCTTTGGAATAGTAATAGATGAACCTTGGGGTGCGGATATTTTTTGTTGAATAATTTTTAATTTATTATTTGGAATAATATTATTTTTCGCTTCTAAACTCTTATTTGATGAACTATTTTCTACTGGAGCACTAAGCTTGTCTAAAATTTTTTTAATTTCCTCAGGAGAAAAAGTGGTGGTTGAATTAGTGGTGGTTGTAGTTTCTTCAGTAGGTGGTAAAGACTTTTTGAAAGAATAACGTAAATATAGAAAATAACCTAAAAGAACAGCAGCCACAATGCCTATGATAGTGATAATAATTATTAAAATTTTATTATTTACTTTTTTATCCATATTTTTCATTCTCAAGGGTTACCCTCTCTCAGACGCTTGACGATAACTCTTGCCTGCCAAGAACCATGCTCTCCTGTTGTATTTGAACAAGATAAAGTATAAATAGTTGTTACAGAAGGTTTAACCTCTCTACTCCCACTAGTACTAACAGAACCAATCCCTTGGTTAATCTCACAACGCTCAGCACCTACACAATTCCAAGAAAGAGTTGATGTTTCGCCACGCCGAATTGTTCCTGGGTTAGCAAAAAAAGTACAATTTAAAGATGGGGGTGGAGGAGGGGGAGGAGTTGAAGTAGTAGTTGAAGTAGGAGTTGAAGTAGGAGTTGGATTAACTGGAGTAGTTGAAGCACGATCAAAACTTATCCAACCCAACTCATCAGACCAAGCATAACCAGATAATTTTCCTGTTGTTGGATCAACCTCTACACCATAAGAAGAACCATCTTGAGCAGTTCCGCCTAATTTAATCCAACCCTTCCAGCCACCGCTATTTCCAATCTCATTGGCCTCTTTGATACTTAAAATTCTTGCCCAACCAGTAAGTTTATTGCCTTCTCTTTTAGCGCTATAAGACGGGTTTGTCGGATAAGGTCCAGACGGCTGAAAATCAATCCAACCAATATTCTCACTCCAGGCATAGCCACTCACCGAACCGTCGCTACTTGGGATGTAAAGACCATAAAGATCTCCTTCGCCTGAATTATGAGTGCTTATCCAACCAAGTCCAGTTGATCTTTCGGGCTTATTAGAACCGTCTTCCGTTGTACCACCCCATAACCAACCAGAAACATTATAACCTGTTCCCGCTTTTACAAAAAGAACAGAACCTATACCAATAATAGAAAATACAATAATTAGAGAAATAACTAAAATAGATTTTTGTCTCATCATATTTTTATAAGAATATCATATTTTAAAATCGAAAAAAAGGGGGGGCTGTGGATAACTATCAGAGGGAAAGTTTACTTATTTTAATGCCTCTTCTTTTATTTTTTGGTATTTTTCTTCTTCTTTTAATTCTTGAATGGCTTTTTGTAATCTAACGACTAATTCATTAAGATCAATCTCTTTTCTGATAAAATCAGTGGCTCCGCTTTCTCTGGCAAATTGGCGATTTAATGAAACAATCTCCGGGCGCGGATCGCCTTTGCTGGTAAACAAAAATATTTTACTTCCCTTCGCACATTCATATTCTTTTATCTTTAAAAGCGTTTCCACGCCGTCCATCTCGGGCATCACCACATCTAATAATACAATCTCCGGTTTTAATTCCTTAACTAAATTAAATCCCTCAACACCGTCTTTTGCCTCTTTAACTTCAAAACCGTTCGCCTCTAATTTAGTTTTTACTATTTCTCTAATGTCTGGTTCGTCGTCAATAATTAAAACTAAAGGTTTTTCACGCATTTTATTTAGATAAATTTCTCAACTGAAATTCGCTTTGGCGTAAATTACTCGACGGCCTTTAATTTAACATAAAATTGACTCCCCTTGCCCTCTCCTTCTGATTCCGCCCAAATTTCTCCCTGGTGCGCTTCTATAATTTGCTTGGCAATATAAAGACCAAGACCTGTTCCTTTAATCGTGCGAGTTTCTTTGGCGCGCACAAATTCATCAAATAAGTTAGGCAGGGACTCCTTGGAAATACCAATGCCCGAATCCGCTACTTTTATTATAACATTTTTTTGCTGTTGATTGTCTACTGTTAATTCTAAACTAATTTTTATCCATCCTTTTTCGGTGTATTTAATGCTGTTGTCAATAAGATTTTGAATAACCTGCCTTAATCTTTGCTCGTCGGCTTTTATCATAATTTTAGCATCTTTTGGTTCTTCAAAAATTATCTCTAACCCTTTATTTTGAGCCGGCAACCTTAAATCATCAATCACACTTTTTACTAAATCAACAATATTAATCTCTGTAAATTGATAATCCATCTTTCCTTCTTCAATTTTACGTAAATCTAAAAAGTCGTTAGTCAAATTAATGAGGCGGTCGCAGGCGTCTTTGATATGACCAACGGTCTCTTTGGCTTTTTGGGGAAGATCGCCATAACTATTTTCATAAAGCAACTGGCTAAAACCTTTTATCACAGCCATTGGCGTTTTAATTTGATGAGAAACAAAAGAAAACATTCCAGTTTTAAGTTTATCTATTTCCAATAATTTTTGATTTGCCGCCTTAAGTTCATTAGCCAAGCACTCCAATTCTTCACGCTGTTTAACTTCTTTCATTACACTACGAATTAATAAAATACCAAAAACAACAATTAAGGCCAATAAACTGCCATTAATAAACCAATCTTTAATGGTCTCAGAAAGAAGTAAACGGAAAAGCAAAAAAATCCAGACCGCAAAAACTAATAACTCAGTAATAATAATTTTAATATTAAATAGTTGGTATTTTATAATTGCATAAGCTGTAAATCCTAAAATAATCAAAGTAGAATAATCCCCAAAGAAATAAAAACGAGCATTGCCGAAAAATATCGGCAATAAGATATTAAAAATAATGTTTGATATAAAAAAAATAAATAAACCTAATGAGAAAAATTGTATTTTTTCATCTTTAAAAATAATTTTATCTTTAAAAAGAAGCCATAAAATCGCGATAATTATAAAAGTTATGCCGATTAAAAAAGGAATCATCAATGAACCGTAAATAATAGAAAGAATATCATCTATTTTTTGAAATCCGGCAATAATTAAATCGCTAAATCCGGTAATAAATGATAAAATCAATCCGATAATAACAACTAACTTTGTTAAAAGTTTATATTTAATTTCTTTGCCAATTAAATTTAATGTCAAAAGATAAAGAAAGGTAAAAAATAACGGGGTAACAAACCATGCAATTTTTAAAGATATTAAGCCAAAATTATAATAATCTTGGCTTAAAACACGAGGGATATAAGCAAAATTAACCCAACCCAACATAAAAATAGTGGTCCATAAATAAATTTTATTAAGTTTTGCCCTTGGATTATCTCGATAAACAATAAAAGCTAAAAATATTGCAACGATATCAATTGCAATAATTAAAATTTTACTTAAAAAAAATCCCGTAATTAAATTTATAAACATTTTATTTCAAAATCAATTCACCAATATAAACAAACAATGGCCAATATATAAATTCCCCACTCCCCAATATAAAACCAAAAAAATTGCCGTTTTTAGCCAAGCTAAAAAAATAAAAATTCCATATTGCTAAAAATACAAGAAATAAAATTGATGGATGAAGCGATAATGATGGCATAGCAATATATAAGATTGGCAAAGATAATGAAGTAAATAAATTTATTACATTTATAATTTTAAAAACTTTTTCTTTTCCTAATACAATTCCTAAGGTTAATAAGCCTTCTTTTTTATCTCCTTCTATATCTTTAAGATCAAGAAAAAATTGCATCATTAATCCTCTTAATAAGGTAAATATAAAAAGAAGCAATAAAATTAATAATGTTGTTCTTGTTAAAGAAATCTGATAATAAATATTCGGCAAAATAACCAATAAAGAAAATACTAATGAAACATAGAAATTTTTAAAAGCAATGATTTTTTTTGTAAGTCCTTTAAAATAAAGAGGATATAAAAAACCGAAAATAGTAACTAAAATTATAAAAATTGCGGCATAAATATTGCTAAAATAATATAATAAAGAAATTAAAATTAATAATCCGATTATTAAAATACTAGGAATATATTTATAAATGCTTTTAATATGCTTACTTCTTATTGGATTTGTTAAAAAATCAACTTCAAGGCTTCTATATCTATCATGAAGATAAATAAGATAAAAAGATAAATAAACAATTAATAATAAATCCCAAGTTATTTTGATATTTAATAATTGTCCGGAAAAAATTACAATCGCTAAAGACCCCCACGTTTGAAAATGGCCATTATAAAAAATTTCATTAAAAAGAAATTTAAAAAAAGTTATCATTTATATTTAAATTTGTAATATAAAAGTCCAATAGAACAAATAAATGGCAAAATATTCATATAAACTATAAATTTATCTTGAATTGGCAATGATAAACCGTAAAGAATTAAAAATAATGCCTGTAAAAAAACAACAATTAAAAACCAAAGCGATAAGTCGCGAGTTTCTTTTATTTTTATTGTTTTATATAATTGCGGTAAAAATCGTATTGAAGTTAAAATGCCGGCAATTATTCCAAATATTTGATAGTATTCCATATTTATTATTCTCCAATAATTTGAATTTGAACTTTTCGTTCACGCGCTCTGTCTAATTCTAAAAAGAAAATTTGCTGCCACTGACCCAATTGAAGTTTTTTATCGATTAAATTTAAAGTTACATTAGCTTGTAAAAGAATAGCCTTACAATGCGCATGCCCATTAGCGCATTCATCATCGCACAAATTAACCGTTCGCACAGTAAAATCATCGTGCCTATATTTAAAATCTTGTGAAACAAGACGTTCTAAATGATGCTTCATATCTTCTATTAAAAGTGGTTCATCTTCATTAACAATAATAGCGCCTGTTGTATGCATTGATTGAATATTTATTAAACCATTCTTAATATCGCTTTCTTTAATAAAACTTTTAATCTCTTCTGTTAGATTGATAAAATCAAAACATTGTTTAGTTTTAAGAAAAATTGTTTTATGAGCGATTTTCATAATGCTTTAAAAAGGTATATGTAAATAACTTGGCGCGGCGCGCAGAGTATAATTAATAAAAGTCGAAAAAACTAATAAAAATCAATACTCTACACTCTACGCCTATGATTAGTTACAATGTTAGTATATACCCAAAATCAACTTCAGAAATTGTTTCAAAAGGCGATTTTGGGGAAACGAATAAATACATTGTGGATATTGCGGTTCTTATAAATAAGAAACGGATTTATCATCATGCTATTCCCAAATATAGGGCTGAATATATAAAAGGACTTACTTATAGATTTAACTCCCTGTTTAATCCTGATAATCCGTTTACTTTTCTTGAAAAATCTTTACAATTACAACCAATTACTGCGTCATTTCGTTAACATTTACCTTAAAAAATTTCTCTAACTCCATTTTAAACCAAGGCGTATATTTATTTGAATTAATTATAACATCTTTTTTAAGCTCATCAAAATTTATCCACTTCCAATCAGCGACTTCATCTAAGTTAATAATAACATCGCCATTATATTCTCCTTTTAAAACAGCGCATATTTCATTTTCTGAACCAATATCTTTATATTTTGCCTGATATTGAAATTTACCAATATATTTAACTGGACAAGTAAAGCCCATTTCTTCTCTTAATCGCCTTTCTGCGGCTTGTTGATAATCTTCACCTTCTAATGGATGACCACAACAAGTATTGCTCCAATAAAGCGGCCAAAGTATTTTCTTCGCGCTTCTTTGTTGAATTAATAATTCTCCCTTCTTATTAAAAATAAATACTGAAAAGGCGCGGTGTAAAATTCCAGTACCTAAGTGGCATTTTAATTTATCTTCTAATCCAAGCGCTTTATCATTTTTATCAACAATAATTATTTTATCCATTTTATTATTTATCTCTTTTTACTAAGAAATAAGTTATATTTTTAAAATCTTCAAGATATTTATTTTGAGGAAGTTTGGTTTCTATTCCACGCCATGATTTTTCTATAAGATTATCAGCATATGCAAGCGATTGTTCTACTGCGCCACTTTGTTTAATTATATTCATTGCCTCCTTAAGAATTATTTTATTACGAGTATGTAATTTTAAAATTTGAAGAAGACGAGTTTTAATTTCCAAATTGGAATTTTGCAAGGCAAAAATTATTGGCAAACTTATTTTGCCCTCAGTAATATCATTACCAAAACTTTTACCAAAAATCTTTTCATTAGATGTAAATTCCAAGGCATCATCTTTTATTTGAAAAGCTATACCAGCCAGTTCGGCAAAACTAACAAGATCTTTTTCAAATTTTTCATCTTTGTTTGCTAAAACACAAGCTATTCGCATTGCCATTCTTATAAGACCCCCTGTTTTTAAACGTGCCATTTCAAGATATTTATTAATTTCTATTATTTTGGGATTTTTGTGCCAGGCGATGTCTAAAGTTTGACCAAAATAAATATTAATCATTTCCTCACTATAAATTCGTAAAATTTTTAATCGTTGTTTTTCCGTTAAATCGCGCTTTTCTAATAAAATTTTTAAAGGCAAAAAATGAATTATTACGCCAGTATTTACGGCGATGTCAATTCCAAAAATTTTATGGCATACTGGCTTTCCGCGCCTTAATTCAGCGCTATCTTCTATATCATCAATTATTAAAGTAGCGTTATGCGCCAGTTCAAGAGCAAAAGCAACATCTAAATATTTTTTCCAATTTACTCCTAAAAGTTTAAGTGTTATTAAAAATAATACCGGACGCCAACGTTTTCCGCCGCGCAAAAGAAAATCTCTTACTGGAATATTAAGATTTTTATTTAATACCTCTAAATCAATATTAAATCTTGATTTTCTAATCCAAAATGAAATGTTCTTTTTCTCCCATTTTTGCGGAAAATATTTTATAATTGTCCGTTCTATTTCTTGAAGCATAATAAAATTCATTTTTAAATATCTTCCATTATCTTTAAATTACGAAACTCGCTTTCAGATGATTTTTCTTGATTCTCGTTATAAGGCGAAATCTAAAATGCGGAAGTTTTTATTAATTTTTAGATGTTAGCGATTTATTCGCCTCATAATCTTTTGGGTCGTTATCAATAATGATTTCTATGTTTTTGGGAAGGTTTTTCATAGTGATATTTTAATCATAACAATATAACAGGCCTTTATAATCTAAATTAATATTAAAAAAAACGCCCAATAAAAGGCGCTTTATGACAAAAATATTTTGGGGTCGTTGTTAACGGCCTTTGAGAGCAAACCATCTCTTTGAAGTTGAGGCGCTGACTTTTGTTTCAACTTCAATAAGAGATGATATAATCTGATTTTCCCGACATCGGAAATCATAATAATATAATAACAAGTATATTCTAAAAATCAAGAGCCGTATAGGATACTAACATTTAGAAAATCTACCAAAAAATGCATCGTTATTTTAACATATGTGATTATAAAACTAATAGTGTAGCCAAAGTTAAGAAAATTTGGTAAAATTAGGATAATGAAACTTGAATTCGAATTATGAAAATACCCTCTATTAAAATTAAATATGATTTAGACAAAGAGACTGAATTGTTCCTGTCATTTCTTCATCATTCTTTTTCCCCGCAACATAGAAGTAAAATTTTTAGAGCATTCCCGGAATTAGAAATTTTATTACAAACAACAAAAAATAAAAACCAAGAAAAATTAATTATTAAAAAATTTATTAAAGAATTTCGCAGAAAAAATGCTAAAAAAATTAAACGAATTATCATTCAATCCGAGAATCTATTAAAGAAAAAATCTAAAAAAGCGCTTACTGAATTAGCCAAATTAATGGATTATCGATGGACCAAAAATCATTCTGACTATATCGCTATGCCTACTATTTTGCCATTCTCGCCTTTAGGTAATAATATCTTTTATTTTTCAATTCTTGGACAAATTAAAGGTAAAGACAAAAAAAACGCGCTATTTATTGCCATTCACGAAATATCTCATTTTATTTTTTATAATATTTTGAAGGGAATAGAAAGAAAAATTAAAAAATCTACACCAGATGATTTAAAAAACTATCTAAAGGAAGCTTTAACTGTCGTCTTACTTAATCAGAAACCATTATCTAATATTTTAAAACTGCGTGATTATAAGGGTAATCCAGAAATTCAAGATCTTCAAGTTAAAAAAAATGGTAAGATAATTTCTTTTACTGAATTTATCAATGAATATTATCAAATTATAAAAGTAAAAAATAAAAAAAACTTTAAAGTGTTTTTGCGAAAAATATTAGATATTCTTTTACCAATTAGCAAAGAATTTTCGGAAAAGCGTATTGTTTGGAATCGCCATGGAAATCAATTGTATAAAAAACTTTCCACGCTCCGTCTATATCAAAAACCGATTAAAATAAAAAAGGGATAAAAGATATCTTTTATCCCTTAATATTTTAAAGGGCTTAAAACTATTCATTACAATCACAATTATCGCACTCTTCGCAGTTGTAATCACAGTCATAACAATCGGGACAGTAGTTCTCTTAAGTAAGCTGTTGGAAAAATTTAGGCGTCATTTCAACAAATCTTTTACTTTTTGAACTATTTTATCTAAATCATCAGTTTTTCTAATATAACCCTGAGCGCCAAGATCTTTAGCATATTGTTCATCTATAGAAACACCTGAAATTGTTTCGCCTAAATTAGTTAAGAAAATAACCTTAGGCATCTTATCTTTAAAATCTTTTTTTAGAGATTCAAAAACCATAAATCCATCCATTTCCGGCATCGCCACATCTAAAAGAATTAGGTCTGGTTTTTCTTCAACCATCTTTACTAAGGCCTCTTTAGGATTGGAAAAGCCCTTGACCTCAAAACCAGCCTTTACTAAAACAGCGGAAAAAATATTAATAAACGACGTCTCATCGTCAATAATAATTATTTTTTTCTTTTGATTAGCCATCGTTTTTAACATTATAATAAATTAATTTATTTATTGTCAATATATTATAACATAAACGATATAATAATCAAATGGCTGTATAAGTCCATAACATCGTGGAAAATCCAAAGGTGTTAATAATGTATGGTAATCAAGGAATTCTTCCTGTAAGGTTCTGTTGAATCTCTCTATCTTAATATTCATTTGGGGATGTAAAGAACTTTTAATACCATAAAACTTCCTTAAAACCTGCATACTATTACTTACTCAGATTTTCCATTATGTGTTTGAAGTTATGTACCCTCGCGATGACCCACTGAATTTGTCATTGCGAGCCGGCGTTAGCCGGCGAAGCAATCTTACAATAGCGCAAGTTCGTCATTGCGAACGTAGTGAAGCAATCTTACATTGATGTAATATTAATGTAAGATCGCCACGGCCTTTTGGCCTCGCGATGACAAATAACATTGACACTGACAATGACCATTGACTGTCATTGCGAGCAGGCGTTAGCCGGCGAAGCAATCTTACATTGATGTATGGGGTTGCCACGTCGCTACGCTCCTCGCAATGACATTTTTTTACTGTCATTGCGAGGGCTTTAGCCCGAAGCAATCTTACATTAATGTAATATTAATGTAAGATCGCCACGGCCTTTTGGCCTCGCGATGACAAATAACATTGACAATGACGATGACTATTGACTGTCATTGCGAGCCGGCGTTAGCCGGCGAAGCAATCTTACATTGATGTAATGTATTCCTTCGACTTCGTTCAGGAAATAAAAAAGCGGCCTTACTCAGGCAACAAGTAAAAAATTTTTGGTTCAGTTGATTAAACCAAATTTGTGTGATTGCTAAAACACCTTCATCATCAATCTCAATGATGATTGATGATTGCTTATAGTAATGATTGTCATCGCCGCCGTTAGCGGTTAATGGTCAGTAGTTGGTGGTTATTGCTAATAGTCATTACTAGAAAATAATAGCTTAGGAATTATAGTAGTTTTAGTAATTTAGGGTTTGATTCTAATTTTAAAATTCAATAAAGGAAAGTTTATTATTCTCAACAAAATAAAGACGATTTGAGGTCGGCTCGTAATAAGAATTAGAAATCTCTTCAGCTAAAGTATATTTATTTATTGGCAAGCGGTCGTCCAGCTCAATAAAATCAAGAAACACTGACTCACGCTGACTGAACGCTGACTCACGCTGACTTTTTTCTGCGTTGGTCTGCGCTTTATTAACTTCTGCGTTAGTCTGCGCTTGCACAAACAAATGATTAGAATCTTTATACCAAAAAATATTTTTAACTGACATCCCTCTATAAAAATCAAAACTAATTACTTCACCGGCTTTTTTATGAATGCCTTTCTGGTAGTCCTCTAAAAAATAGATATTTAATTTTCCATCTTTATCCAAAAAAGCGATTTTTTTATTATCTGGAGAAAAAACAAATTTCTCGGCTGAATGAGCGATTTGATTAAATTCTCTGGTTGTTTGATTAAAAATATAAAGACCGCCCTCTAAGGTAAGTATCGCTATTTTATTGCCAGAAACATCAATTTCTAATATTTCTTGATTAATTAATTGGGGGGGTAAATCAATAGTAAAATTTTCAGTTTTTGTTATTAAATTAAAAGAAACCAATATATACGCGGACTCACGCGGACCCCGAAGCAGACGCTCCGCGTCGCTACGGGGCAGGCTTAACGCTGACTCGCGCAGGCCTTTTTCTGCGTTCGTCTGCGCTTTATTAATTTCTGCGTTAGTCTGCGTACCGTCTGCGTTCGTCTGCGCTTTAATGTAGTAAAGATTAGGGCTTTTAATTGTCCAGTTAATAACCGGCTCTTTAATAAGATTTTCTAATTGGAGATGATTAAAATCTAAAATATAAAGAAAGTTATTTTTGTCTTTAACAATCAATCTATTTGACTCTAAAGGATAAAAAACAACCTCAGCGATACCTGTTTTCTTAAAATTATTAAAAGCCGCATTAATATTAATCGCTCTTGAAAGATTGTTAAGTTCGTAAAGATAATATGTTTGATTTCTGAAATCACGAACAATGATTTTATTGTTGTCTTCGCTCCAAACAACAAACTCGTTGCCTTTTAATTTATTTGTTAAAACCAAAAAATTTTGTTCTACCTCAAGTGGGCCGGAATAAAAATAAAGATGGTCATTACTTTTAAAAACGATTTTTTGTTGAGGATTAAGCCAGAAATTATTGATGGTTTTAGAAAAAGTTAAAGAATTTTTTTTGATTTCTTGAGGAATAAGAACAATAAAAGGAAATTCTGTCACTAAACCCGACTCAACCACAGCGTTTTTTATCCAAGGCAGATAACCATCTTTTTCTACTTTTAAATGGTAGGTTTTTGGTAAAAGATTATTAATTAATGTGCCGCTCTGAATTAAGCCGGACTTATCTTTGAAAATCTTATTATTAATTTTTATGACTACGCCTTTTGGTTTGGTTTCAATAAAAATCGCGCCGATTTTTTGAACGGCGATTTCACAATCTTTTAATCCCCGAAATAGGTCTTTGTTGCGAAGTAGATCTTCAATATTGCAATTTTTAATATTTATCCTCCAGCCCTGAGAATAAAAAACCACCACAAAACCAACCACAAAAAAGAAAAAAACAAAACTATAAAATATAATCCGACGAGTTCTTAAAGTCATACTTAATTTAACCTACAACCTACAACTTACATCATATCTTTTTCTCTTGAAATTTTCAATAAAATCTGTATTATTTTAATTGATGGCCAAATTTATTATTCAAGGCAGAAAAACATTGGAAGGAGAAATTAGTGTTTCCGGCTCAAAAAATGCTTCTCTAAAAATTTTTCCGGTGGCTCTTTTAAGCGAAGGACCTATTAAGCTTTTTAATATTCCTGAAATAGAAGACGTTTTTAGGGCGCAAGAATTACTTATAAGTTTAGGAGGTGAGATTAAAAAAATAAAAGATAAAATTTATGAGATAAAATTTAACGACAGAAAGTCAGTTGAATTGCCGGCTTCTTTAGTAAATAAATTTCGCGCCTCTATTATGTTTGTTGGGCCAATTTTAGCGAGATATGGAGAAGTGCTTTTTCCTCACCCTGGTGGTTGCGTGATTGGCGCCGGCATTCGACCGATTGATCTATTTTTAGAAGGTTTTAAAAAATTAGGTGCCAAAGTCAATATCATTCAACAAGGACATAACCAAAATTATTATCACTTAACCGCTAAAAAATTAAAGGGCGCTAATATTTTTTTCTCAAAAATTAGCGTGACAGCCACAGAAAGTTTAATGACAACCGCGATTTTCGCCGAGGGAGAAACCACTTTAAAAAACTGCGCCATGGAACCTGAAATAGTAAGTTTAGCGGAATATCTTAATAGTTGCGGAGCAAAAATAAGAGGCGCGGGGACGCCTACGATTAGAATTCAAGGAACAAAAAAACTAAAAGGAGGAGAATATAAAATTATTCCCGACAGAATTGAAACCGGCACTTTTGCGATGTTGGCCGCCGCCTCAAACAGCGGTAAGATTTTAATAAAAAACTGCGAGCCAAATCACTTAGAAGCTCTCTGGAATTTGTTTGATAAAATAGGAGTAAATTATTTAATAAATAAAAATAGTGTTTTAATACGGCCATCTAAAAAATTATTCGCCTGCGATGTAACCACTCATGAGTATCCCGGATTTGCCACCGACCTTCAATCTCCTTATACTGTATTAATGACTCAAGCCCACGGTTCTAGTTTAATTCATGAAACTATTTATGATAGACGTTTGCTTTTTACCGATATGTTGACGCAGATGGGCGCTAATATTATAATGGCTGATCCGCATCGCGTCGTGGTTAACGGTCCTACAAAACTTTATGGTCGTCAGTTAGTCAGTCCTGACCTGCGGGCGGGAATGGCTTTAATCATCGCCGCCTTAATCGCTTTCGGCAAAACAGAAATTGATAATATTTATCAGATTGACAGGGGGTATGAAAGGCTGGATGAACGCTTGAAAAATCTTGGTGCTGATATTAAAAGAGTAGAATAAAATTATTACCATTGACTATTGACCATTGACTATTGACAGAAATTAGCTGTCAAAAGTCAAATGTCAAAAGTCAAAAGTCAATTTGTTCACTCGTAAAATAGGAATAGACCTTGGAACCACAAATACTATCGTCTTTGTGCCGGGACGCGGATTTATTATTAACGAACCAACAATTGTTGCTTTAAGTTTGCCTGATAATTCAGTTTTGGCTGTCGGTAAGGAAGCAAAAGAAATGGTCGGCAGAACGCCGGCTGACATTGCGCCTTATAAACCATTAAAAGATGGCGTGATTGCTGATTACTATATTACTAAGGCGATGTTGAAATACTTTATTTCTAAGGCCTGTGGCGCTTTAAATATTTTTAAACCTGACGTCGTCATTTCCGTACCCGCAGGCATTACTCAAACTGAACGCCGAGCGGTCATTAATGCCGCTAAAGAAGCGGGCGCCAAAGAAGCGCATGTGGTCAGAGAACCAATTTTAGCCGCTTTAGGCGCTGGTATTCCAATTAATTCACCGTCAGGAAATATGATTATTAATATCGGCGGCGGCACCTCTGAGGTGGCGGTCATCGCTTTGGGCGGAATTGTTTCTTGGGCTTCTTTAAGAGTCGCGGGCAATAAATTTGACCAAGCGATTATGGATTACATTAAAAAGAAATATTCGCTTTCTATTGGCGAACAAACAGCCGAAACAATAAAAATTGAAATCGGCTCTGCGCTTTCCAGTAGGCATAAATCAGAATTTTCTGTCAGAGGTAGAGATTTGACCTCCGGCCTACCAAGAAACCTAACTATTAATTCTAACGAAGTTGCCGAAGCTCTAAATCCTTATCTGGTTGATATTGCTTCAGCCGTCCAAAATGTTTTTAGTGAAACGCCCGCGGAGTTAGTGGCTGATGTAATGGAAAAAGGAATAATTCTTTCTGGCGGCGGAGCACAATTAGCGCATTTACCTGAATTCTTTAAGGGAGTTTTGGGAGTTAATACTTATGTGGCAGAAGAACCGCTTTTCTGTGTCGCCAAAGGGGCAGGATTAATACTCACGCATTTAGATGTTTATAAGAGAACATTGTTAAATAAAAGATAATTCAAAATCTCAAAAATAGTTATAAGAAAATCGAAATTGGTATAGAAAATCGAAAATAGAAATTTGTTATTTTAAAAAAACGATTTTCTAATTTCCATACCATTTTCTATCTTCGATTAACCATTTTCTATTTTCGATATTTAGAGCCAGAATTTTTATATGCTTAGCTACAAACAACTTCAAGAAGATTTTAAAAGATTGATAGAAAATAATAAGTTGTCCCACGCTTATCTTTTCTTCGGCGAAAATGAAAATGAAAAAATTGTTTTTGCTCAAGCGTTAGCTAATTTTTTGGAAAATAAAATTTTTGAAAAACCAACCAAATTATTAAAAGAAACATTAATTATTTCCACAAATAATAATGCTGAAGATAGAAAAAACGATCCCCGAAAAAGTGAATCTATTGGCATTGATGACATTAGATTTTTAAAAAATTTTCTCTGGCAAAAGCCAACAAGTTCAAGCCGCCGGATAGTTATTATCACAAAAGCAGAATATCTTACACCACAAGCCCAAAACGCCGCTCTAAAAATCGTTGAGGAACCGCCAGCCTCCGCCTTAATTATTTTTATCGTTAAAAATTATGAAAGTTTATTGCCTACTCTGAGTTCGCGTCTTCAAAAAATTTATTTTCCCGCAAACATAGATAAACAAGCGTCAAATCCATCGGTTAAAAAAACTAAAAAGATTGATTTATCTAAATCTATAGAAAAAGCCATTGAAGATAACCAGATTGATGATTTCTTTAAAAATTTAATTAGTCAATTGGCGCAAAATCCAATCAAAAATTCTCGGCAATTAAAAGAAGTATTAAATCGTTTAACTTTAATAAAACAATTAAATACTAACAAAAAATTACAATTAAGAGCCCTAAAAAGTTATTTACAAAATTAAAATTAAATTTTAATCAAATGGATATTTTAAAAATTTTTGAAAATAAAATTAACGAAGCGGTAGAAAATCTTAAAAAGCAACTGGCTGGCATTCGTGGCGGTCGTCCGACCTCAAAATTAGTTGAAGATATTCCCGTAGAATATTTTGGACAAAAATTAACTATTAAACAGTTAGGGTCAATAAACGTTATTCCGCCCAGAGAAATTCAAATTTCAGTTTGGGATAAAAATGCTGGTGCGTCAATTTTAAAAGCGATTGAATCATCAAATTTAAATGTGGGCGCTTATCTTGAGGGTAATTTGATTAAAATTAATTTGCCGCCGCTTTCCGGCGAAAGACGACAAGAATTAATTAAGCTTGCCAAAAAAGAAACAGAAGAAATTCGCATCAAAATTCGCAATATCCGCGATGAAATTAATAAAGAAATTAACCGCCAGTTTGAAGAGAAAAAAATCACCGAAGATGACAAATTTAAATTCAAAGAAAAAGTTCAAGAAAAAATAAATAAAGCCAATGAAGAGGTTGAAAAAATTTTAGAGAATAAAATAAGAGAAATCGAGGAATAGAACTATCTTTATCTATTTTTATCTATTTATCTCGCGGTGAAAACCGTTTATCTCTTTTAGAATTTTAAATAAACTTAGATAAATATAGAGAAAGGTAGAGAAAGATAGAGATATGATTTTAGGTATTGTATTTGTTATTATTTTTCTTTCAATTTTGGTTCTCGTTCATGAACTGGGTCATTTTTTGGCCGCGAAAAAATTTGGTTTGTTGGTTGAAGAATTCGGCTTTGGTTTGCCACCAAGAATTTGGGGTAAAAAAATCGGCGAAACAATTTATAGTATTAACGCCTTGCCATTTGGCGGCTTTGTCAAAATTTATGGCGAAGATAAAGAAGGAGGTGGAATAAACGCTGACTCACGCGGACCCCGAAGCAGACGCTCCGCGTCGCTACGGGGCAGGCTGGACGCTGACTTATGCAGACAAGAAAGAATTTCAATTATAGAAACCGAGGAAATATTAGATTCCAATGAACAAGTTGAAGTATCTGAAGAGGCAGTTATAAAAAAAGAAGACAAAATTTTAAATGACGAAAAAAGTTTTCAGTCGCTTCCTATAAGTAAGCGGATGATTATTATTTTTGCTGGAGTTTTGATGAATTTTTTGTTTGGCTGGTTAGTAATCTCAATTGTTTTCAATCTTGGCATTCCTCAAGCAATTCTTATTACCTCAGTAGCCAAAGATAGTCCAGCGGCGGCAATAAACTTACAGCCGGGAGACAAAATTATTGGTTTTTCAAAAGTTGATGACTTTATTAAGTTTGTTGATGAAAATCGAGGCAAAGAAATTGTTTTAAAAATTGAAAGGCAAGGAGAAATTAAAGAATTTAAAACAATTCCAAGAATTAATCCGCCATTAGGCGAAGGCGCTTTAGGAATTGCTTTAATAGAATCAGGATTGCCTAAAAAGAATTTATTGGCAAGCGTTTGGGAAGGACTAAAAACTTCACTTAAAATCATTCAAATGGTTTTTGTCGCAATTTTTAATCTTATGACCAAAGCTTTTGTAGGCAAAGCCAATTTAGAGCAAGTGACTGGTCCGATAGGAATTGTTAAACTTACGGCTCAGGCTGGAAGTTTAGGATTCATTTATTTACTTCAACTCTTGGCTTTAATTTCTTTAAATTTAGTGGCGATTAATATTTTTCCTTTTCCCGCTTTAGATGGCGGCAGATTACTCTTTTTATTAATAGAAAAAATTAAGGGCTCGCCCCTGCCAATTAAATTTGAAAAATATGCCAATGCGGTTGGCATGGTTTTTCTACTACTTTTAATGCTTGTTATCACCATAAAGGATATAATGAGATTTTAATGACTACTGACGATGACTATTAATCTCTGACTGCTTACTACTGACCACGCTAATCACTGAGTATGACGATGACTACTGACAGCTGACCACTTACTACTGACAATTCTTTAAATGCTTCCCCATGGGGAAGCGCTTCCCCATGGGGAAGCGCTTTGTTTTTAAACATTTTTTGATTGGTATAGTCGCCTATACCACTAAACCTAAAGATTGTTTCGTCGCTTCGCTCCTCGCAATGACATTTTCACCAGTCATTGCGAGGCGCAGCCGAAGCAATCTTACATTGATGTAATATTAATGTAAGATCGCCACGGCCTTTTGGCCT
>Ga0078972_1008607_pt1 | contig 21120 bp, 31 predicted proteins | sample YelNatPaOPGAMG01_FD_67568 | JGI IMG/M metagenome (GOLD analysis project Ga0078972, IMG submission 67568) | Hot spring thermophilic microbial communities from Obsidian Pool, Yellowstone National Park, USA - OP-RAMG-01 (SPADES assembly) (version 2) | ecosystem: Environmental > Aquatic > Thermal...
GAGGGGTAGGAAATGGTAATGCCAGATGAGGTGTATTGGAGACACGACAATTGGAGGAAAGCACAGAAGGAGATGGTGGACGACATCCTTGACGCGTTGAACAAGAAGCAACACATTCTTTGCCACGCACCAACAGGTATGGGAAAGACAGACGCTTCTTTGAGTGCCGCAATAAGCTATGCACTTGCAAATGACCTTGAAGTTATGTTTGTCACTCCAAAGAAGTCACAACACAAGATGGCTATGCAGGTTGTAGATGGTTTGAGAGCAAAGTATAACTTGGATTTTGAAGCTGTTGATTTCGTTGGTAGGAAGGACATGTGCGTTAATGAAGATGTCTTGGAGCTTGACAACAGGGACTTCTACGATGTGTGCCAGATGCTCAGGACGAACACACAGAAGAAGGAAGCGGATTTGGTGGAAGGGGGATATTGCAAGCCATTTAAGGAGGGTATGTGTCCCTACACTGAAGCGATGAGGAGGGCAGCCAACGCAAGGGTGATTATAGCCGATTATTCATACGTTTTCGTTCCCTGGATTAGCAAAGTTTTCTTGAATGCAACCAAAAAACTACTTATAAATCAAATTATAATTGTGGATGAAGCTCACAACTTGCGTAGTAGGCTTCTTGGTGCACTTTCTTATGGCGTGAGAAGCGGAACATTCAGCAAGGCTTTGGACGAGATGAAACTACTAAAACAACACTACAAAGACGAGAAATTTCGCACATTCCACAAATGGGCAAACATGAAACTCAAAGGCGAGGTGGAAGTTAAGTTGACTGAAAAGGAGATAAAAGGTTTCTTCGGTGAGATCGATGTCGCAAAGCTCATTGATATAGGAAAGCGTTGGATATATAAAGGAGGAAAGCGTTCAGCTTGTTTGAGGATTGGGGAGTTTTTCTCGTTGCTTGGAACGATAGACGACACATACTTTACCTACTTGAGGAGACACGAAAATGGATACAGGATGGAGATTAAGTGCCTTGATGTTAGCAGGGTGATTGGCATCGCTAACAAAGCGTATGCGATGATAGGTATGTCAGGAACATTTTATCCGTTGAACATGTATAGAGACTTGTTTGGGTTAGAAAGAGAAAGGACTATCCTGAAAACATATCGTTCTCCATTCAACGCTGAAAATAGGCTAAACTTGCTGTACACAGGAGCGACAACACTTTACGAAAAAAGAGGGGAGCAGGAATACAGCAAGATTGGTGGAGTGATTAGTAGATGTGCCGACGCAACGAAAGGTAATGTTGGCGTGTTCTTCCCGTCATACGAAGTTCTCGATGGAGTGATTAGCTACATAACTACAAATAGAAAAATGTTTGTTCAACGACCTGATATGAAGAAGCAGGAAACCGAAAAGCTGATTAACGAGTTCAAGAGTGGAAGCAACGGAATGCTAATAGGCGTGCAGGGTGGCTCGTTGAGTGAAGGAGTTGATTACGATAACGGAAGCTTGAAGTGTGCAATCATCGTTGGAGTGGCACTTGACCACAAGAGCTTGGAAGTGTCCGAAACCATAAGACTATACGACAAGCTTTATCTGGGAAAAGGGAAGGAGTATGGGTATTTCTACCCAGCAGTCAACAAGGCTATGCAGACTGCTGGAAGGGTGATAAGGAAGGAAGACGATAGGGGAGTGGTCGTGTTTATTGACAAGAGGTTCGAGATGAAGTGCTACAGGGAAGGTATGCCCGACGATTTGGTTCTTTGGACCACGAGCAACCCTGAATACTTCATAAAGGAGTTTTTTGACGGGAAGAGATGATTAAGGAGGTGATGAGATGAAGGCAGGAGATGTTGTGAAGATTGGAGAAGAGGAATACACCATTGAAGCGGTGAACGAGTTTATTGTGGAGACGCACTACGGCATAGACGAAAAAGCCAAAAAAATTATAGTAGTGAAGAAAGTCACGTTGGAGAAGAAGGAAGAAAAGGAAGTTAAGCAGAAGTAAGTGAGGTGGTAGTGGGGCATGGAGACCGAAAGTAGCAGTTCAAACATGGATGTGATATACGAAGTGGTGAAGAAACACGGGAGGATAACAAGCAAGAAAATTAGGGAAATAACTGGACTTGGAAGGACATGCGTGGGTAAGTGGTTGACGAAATTGAGAAAGGAAGGAAAGCTGATTTATGATTACCACAGAGAGGAGTGGTCCGTTGCAAAGTAACTATCAGTAAGTAACAACAGTTAAGTTTATAAATAAGAAGCAATTAAGTATCTGTTAAGGGGGATTACTATGGATGAAGAGGAAAATAAAGAAATTCTCATTCCGATTGTTGCAAAAAGGAAATTGATGATACAAGGTGGGAGCGTTATGTTTGCAATTCCTCCTGGATGGCTGGCGAAGCACAATTTGAAGCCAGGAGACAGCGTTATAGTCGTTGCAAACGAAAAGTTGGTTGTTTCACCAATTACTGAAGAAGCAATTTCGGAACTAAAAGCAAAGCTTAGTAAGGTGGAAGTGGATTTAGGTAAACTTGAAGAGAAGGAAGATGGTGATGAGTCTGTTGAGAAGGATGACTGACTATGCCGAGACAGAGGTGTCCACACTGCAAAAAATGCTTCGATTCAGTTAAAAAGCTATCTTACCATATCTGGAGGTGCAAATCTAACCAAATAGAAGAGAACGAAAAAAAGCCGTTAGTTGCCGATAAATTAACGGCTAATGGAGGACAACTGAAACTCCAAAATGAATGTAGATATGCTAAAACTAACGGCAACTATCGGCAACTTACAAATGAAACTGGAAATGTTGAAAACAAGCCTATTGATTGCTTGGATGAACAAAGAATGAGGAATAAGTCCATTTACCATGTCCTGCAGTGCAAATCTAACCAAATAGAAGAGAACGAAAAAAAGCCGTTAGTTGCCGATAAATTAACGGCTAATGGAGGACAACTGAAACTCCAAAATGAATGTAGATATGCTAAAACTAACGGCAACTATCGGCAACTTACAAATAAAACTGGAAATGTTGAAAACAAGCCTATTGATTGCTCCGTTTCTTTGGAGGAACAAAAAATAAAGAACGAACATATTAGAAATGCTCTTGTAGAGGAGTTTTCGAATGCTGTGGCAAAAATAGAGGCGGCAAAACTTGGTGAACTGGTAAAAGAAGGTGCACAAGTCGTAATAAGCTCAAAGAAAGGAGTTCAAGAAAATACGCTGTTTGAAATCTTCAAAAAAGCAAACGAAGCGGTTAGTGTCGAAAGCAGGAAACTGAAGCATAAAAAGGCTAATCTGGGTAAGGGGAGTAATAATACACGTGTTCATATAGCCAAGATAGGAAAAGTGGACTATTACGCTTATTTCGACAGCGAATTACGAAGGTATAGAGCATACAGAACACAGATGGGCGGGGTTCACCCAATCACCACAGAGTTGGATGTGTATTACGCTCGTGCAGAAATAAATGCACTCCAAAGGGCAATCAGGCTTCTAAAAAAGAATATCGAAAAATAGGATTTTCTCACAAATTTGCGATACGTATCTTATATATAATATATATAATATATAATAATATATAAGGAAGTGATGCAACATGGACGAAAATGACAGCAAGGTGTTTATGGCAATGTGCAGGATAATCTGCAAAGAGAAGAAGAAGGAAGGAAAGGAAGACGAATGCTACGCAATAATAACAGACACTGGTCAAAACATCAAAGTAATTGGCAAGAAACTGGCTGAACTGTTGGGAACAAAAGAGAAAGAGGCTTACGACTTAATACAGAGTTCTTACGAAAAAGTTGAAAAAAAAGAGGAAAAATAGAAAGGAGGAAAGAGTTAGATTTTAGCCTTGCATGCTGCTGCAACACTCTTGAAGGCGTCCTGAACTGCTTTAATGGTTGCAAATTTCTTGCCTGCTAACCCCTCCTTAGCGGCTTTCATTCCACTTGCAACGCATGCCCTATAACTCAAAAGCCTTGGGCTTGTTGCTTCAGTTGTTACCTTGCGGACTGCAATGGGATTCCATACACCTCCACCTAAGTTGGCTGGAGTTGCTCTTTTGTACTTGAAATATGGAGTTGTTATCTTCTTTGATGGTTGTAGACCTTTAGCCATGTTATCACCGAAATGTTTAAATAGGGGTTGTATATAAAGGAATATGTGATTGAGTGTGGTTAAAAACCGAAAAGTGAGGGTTGATGTGTTGCTTCCGCAGGATTTAGTGGACATGCTAAATAACATAAAGGCTGAACTTGGCTCGTCAAGAAACTTCGTGATAGAGAAAGCCTTGAGAAACTACCTGGAGAACGATGTCGTGATAGTTTCAAAGAAAGAATTATTAAACCAAACGTATAAGTGATGGTTATGACGGATGGAAATCTCATATATGCGAAGAGTGTTGAGGAGATTGAGCAGTATATCGGAAAGCCAAAAACTTCTATAATATTTCACTCAAAGTTATGTGGCGTTTGCAAGTTGCTTGTAGGTGAAATAGAAAAATTCGCCAGAGATGGTAAACTCGAGGGCAACACCTTCGTTTTGGTGGATGTTGACAAAGTTCCTGAAGCAGCAAAGAAATACAACATAACTGCCGTGCCTTATGCAATAGCAGAGTATTAATTCACTTTTTTAGGGGCTGTTGAATGGGATTTTGCAAGGTGAATTCAAAGGGGGTGAAATACTGCCTACACAGCAACGGGAGAATCTTCTATTTCAGCAGAGAGGAAGAGGGTTCAATCGACTTGCCAAAGTGTTTGGAAGCAAAAGAAACAAAGCATAGTATGCTAGTCGTCAAAAGGGTTTGCGACTTTAAAAAGGAATAAGTTTATATACCACTAAACAAACATAGGTTTAGTGGTCAGTATGGCAACTTTTAACATGTATATAACTGATTACCGCATTAACAACATTCCAGCAACACGAAAGGACATAGTGCTTTATGAAGGAGATATGATTGAGCCTTCTGTATCATACGTGTTTAGCGGTATCGTGCCACCAGGCTTCTGCTATGGAGTTGGGTGTTCTGCTTACAACAAAGATACTGGAGAAAGGATTGACTTCCCACTCGTCTACACATACACCATAGAGCCAAGAGCTAACACGGTGAGATTTCAACCCAAACAGTTACCTGCAGGCAGATACGAGTTTGAATTTGCAACTTGGTTGCATCCAGAAAATCCTCTAATGCTTCCAAAAGTTCCTTCAGAAAGGGGAGATACGAAATATAGCGAAATAGTGACAGTAAAAGCAGCGGAAGTACCAACTCCAACACCAGCACCAACTCCAGCACCAGCTCCAAAGGAAGAAAAAAAGGAAGAAGAAAAAGAGAAAATGGTTGAAGTATTTGGTCAGAAGATACCACAAAGTGCACTCGTTGGTGCGGGAGTGCTGTTCTTTTTGGCGTTGTTAATTTCAAGGTGATTGAATGACAGTTGTCTACTCTAAAACTTTTCCTGGAGCGGATTATTCTGGAAAGGCATATGAATTGACGAATGTATTTAGGACGAACAAGATACTCGATGCGTTGACTAACGAAAGAGGAGAACGCATTGCTGAGGAAGCTGTTAAAGGGATGGAACAGCAAGGATTAGTTCCAATCAGCGTAACAGTTTCGACTGAAGATGTTGACATGTTCACTACTGAATGGACTGTAACATCAATTGGTTATCCAACAAAGCTTTCTCTTGTTGCTCCAGTGGTCATTGCACAGGCGATTGCAGTCTTGATTGGTGCAGCTATTGCCCTATTTGGCTTGAAGTTAATATCAGAAATATTTAGCTCGGCAAAAGAGATTTCCTACAATGTGAAGGAGACAGTAGTCCCAATGGCTTGGGCTTTTGGACTTGGAATCTTCGCTCTTGCAGCAGGCTACTTTGTCAAGCATGTTGTTATGCCAGTTAAGAGACCTGCTGTCGAACTTGGAATCCCAACAGTCGGTTATTGAGGTGATGAGATGAGTAGAATGTCGACGATTGTCAAGGTTGTTGGTGCTTCAATGATTGCGAAAGCAGTTGAGGGTTATGTTGTTCCAATCATAGCACCTTTAATAAGCAAGACACCTCTAACTCCAACTCCAGAGGAACAGATTAAACTACTTGGTGCTACCTTTGCAGTTTGGCTTCCTGTTATGTATGTGACACTTGACTACCTTGGAGTTTGCGATGAACCTGCGTGCTTAAAGAGAGTAGAGGTGAGAAAATGAGTTTGGAGTCTTTGCAAAATTACATACAGAGAAATCCAGGACTTGCTGATGTTCCCATAGTGATTGTCAATGGCATTGCCTTGTCCCCCAGGCAGTGTGTCTTCTATCTAAAGAAGGGAGAAATGGTGCAAGAGATAACATCTGCCTTGCAAGCAGCCAAAATTGACCCTCCAGAAGATGAGGAATGGAAGCTTCTGGAAGCTTACTACGCAAGGAAATCAGTAACTCCTGGATTTCCGAGCGTGATTTCAATTCCACCTTACATCATAAACATGCCAATAAGTGAAATCCTCAAGCACATAAGAGCGAGAGATGAAATTGGGCGGTTCCTTCTGAAGTCGCAGATTGGTCTTATGGAAGAAATAAGAAAAGGGGTTTAGGCGTGCTTCTTTCCATACGTCCAGATTACGACATTGCCACGAGGTATTCCCAGCATTGGCTACTTCCAGTAGTCAAAGAAGCAAGGAGAATTGGCATTGAAGTTGTAGACCTGTATGGGAAGAATGCAAACCGTAGGAACTTTGACTATTATTCGAAAGGAGCTAAGTTTATAGTAGGAACGGGACATGGCTCTGAAACCACATACACTGGTCAGAACAAGGAAATTTTGCTTGAAGCAGGAGTAAACGAAAGGGTGGTTTCAGGAAAAGATGTTTATCTGTTTTCGTGCCTGACTGGAGCGGGGCTTATTCCTTCATTGTACTTCTCTGGAAACGCAAGGCAGGCTATCGGCTTTAGCGAGGAGTACACATGGCTTGCTGTTCCTCCATACGACCCATCGCAAGATAAGTATGGAAGCACATTTGGAGATTTGGCTGCATACATAGGCATAAAACTGCTGCACGGCAAATCAGCGAGAGACACAGCTATGCTTGCAAAAGCCAGAGCTGACGAGCTGATTTCCTATTGGAAGAAGCAGGATGACCCTGCTGCCGACGAGGTCATCAAGTGGCTCATACACGACAGAGACGCAATAGTTGCGTACGGCAAATCAGGAAGTGTGGAAACGCCCTACTCAATTTCAGTAGCACCAAAACCGTTTGTCTTCCCGCCATTGGCAGCAATAGTTGCAGGCATTGGTACAATACTTATGTTTTGTTGAAACAGGAAGGTTTATATACCAGCCAATAAGTAATGTGTTTGGTGTTTTATATGCCAGTCATTACCATTAGAGGTAAGGTCTTCGACGCTTCAACTAGAAGTGCTTTGTCTGGTGCATTGGTTGAATTGATGAAATCGGGAGAGTCGTGGGTTAGGGAAAGCCAAAACTCTGGTATAGATGGCTCTTACTCACTGACCGACAACAGGTCAACTGCAGGTGGAACATATGTTGTGAGAATAAGTAAAACTGGTTATCTAACTCAAACGATAACCGTGCCAACGAGTGGCGATGGCATCTATGGAGGACCAAGCGTGTACTTGTCAGCAACTAACCAACCACTGCAATTTCAGGTAAGAGTTACCGACTCGTCAAGTGGTGCTGCGTTGGATGGAGCTTCAGTTAGCGTGTTGGGGGTGGCGAGTGGACAGACTGCTGGAGGTGGGCTGTTCAATTTCACTGCAACACAGGGAACATACACCGTAACCATATCGAAATCAGGATACAACACATGGAGTGGAAACTTCAACTTTAGTGCAACAAGTCCTGTATGTGGAGTGGGTTTAGCTCGGTCTACAAGTGGAAACTTCAAGTTCAAAGTGACGGGACCTAGTCCAGAAAACAAACCGATAGCTGGAGTGCAGGTGGTTGTGGATGGGAAGGTGGTTGCCACTTCTGGGTCTGACGGTTGGACTTCACCAGAATTTTCTCACTCTCTTCCTATGACAGCAACTTTTCAGGCTGCTGGATACCAGTCAAGAACCGAAACATACCAAAATGCTGGCTCTTTCATTGTCAATCTGAATACTAAACCAGTTAGTGCTTCAATAACTAAGGTGAGTGGAAATCCTTATGAACTTGAATTTAACCAATCAGCAGAGGTAGTGATTACCGTTAAGAACAACGGAGAGAGACAAGCCAATCTACGTGTTGCGGTTGACCAAAACGGACAAGTTAACTTCACTGAGGCGAAAGTAATTCTCGCCAATGGAACAGCAGATTTTCGTTATGTAATCTATATGCCAAATAGTAATTTGAATGTTAGGCTAACGCCTTATGAAGGCAATGTTAAAGTTGGAAGTGAATATGCATTCACAATAATGCTAAAAAAACCTACTAAAAATCCTGGAATTACAGCGAGCATAACACAAATAGGAACGACAGCAGGTCAAATGTCATACAGCGGTTATGTAGCAGACCCAATTCAGATAAAAGTCAAAGCAACTGTTCCGTCTGGTAATTTAGGTGGAAATTACAGGTTTATAGCGGACTTCTCAGGTAAAGCTGAGCAGGTGTACAAGGAAGTTCACATAGCGGAAGGTTCTACACAAGAAGTTACGATGACCGTTGTGTTGCAACAGGAAGGTACTTACGATGTTAGGGTACAAGCGGTATACGCCAGCACTTGTGAACAAGTTTATAACTCTGGTACAAAAAGTGGTGTTATCAAGCTTGTTAAGAAAGTGGAGCAAGGAGTGGTTACAGGCATTGTGCAAGGAAGTGATGGAGTTAAAATTGCTTATGCATATGTAACACTTGGCGGTGTAGTTGGAACTACCGATGCAGAAGGAAGTTTCACGATAACCATAAATCCAGGAAGCTATACTTTAAAAATCTCGAAAGGTGGATATAGTGAAATTTCAAAATCGATTACAGTGAAGTCAGGACAAAATGACTTGGGGACACTGACTATGCAGAAAGTGAAGATACCTGTAAAGGTGAAGGCATTAGTGACTGATAGCGATGGAGGAGTTTCTGGTGCAGTCGTCACGTGCGATGGTTTGGCATTTGGCATAACAAACGCAAATGGCTACACTAACGAAGTTGAGATAGACGCAGGCACTCACACATTTTCGGCTGTTGCAGCAGAACACGAGACGAAAACTATTAGCGAGCAAATACAGCGGGATACAACTGTTTCGATAGAGTTGGCAAAAAAAGCGAAGGAAGAAGGAAACGCAAACCTCATTATAACCGTGACAGATTCTTCGACAGGTCTTCCTATTGAAGGAGCAACAGTGATGCTAACTCCAGGAAGCGAAACAAAAGCAACTGGTGACGATGGCGTGGCAGCCATAACGATACCAACTGGAACTTACGACATAACTGTCAGCTCACCTGGATACAAGAGTTGGAAACTTGAAAAACTTGAAATGCTGAAAGCACAGGATTACATAGAAAAAGCTTCGCTAACACCATCCGCAGCAGCAGGAGGTGGAAGCGGTTCAACTGCAGGATGTGCGACCATTGAAGGTAAGGTAACCTACTACTACATATTGGCTACAAAAGATGCAACAGTAAGCCTAATGCAGAATGGTAAATCAGTTAACAGCACCAAGACTGATTCTTCTGGTAAATACACGTTCACCAATGTAACTCCTGGAAATTACCAAGTTGTGGCAAAAATAGCTGGATGGCAAGATGCAACTATTGATGTTTCAGCACCATCAGCTGTAGATTGCACGGCAGACCTCACATTTTTAATTCCAGCAATGAAGCTTGAAGAAATTGTAGTTCCAGCGTTAGCCGTTGGTGGCATATTACTTGGCTATAAACTACTTACTGAGGAATAGCAGCGGTAGTTGTCATGGGAATTAAACAGGTTATTGGCGTCGCAGTTGGTGCAGTTGCATTAGCTGTAGCTTACAACTATCTACAACAAAAGGCAAAAGCTGAAACTACTCCAACAGTTGCACCAACTGTAACTCCAACTCCCAAGCCAACTGAAGTTACCCCAACAATTGCACCTATTGAAGTAGTTCCAGCAGTTACGCCAATTGAAGTCACACCAACAGTCACTCCTGCTGAAGTGACTCCAACTGCTCCTGTTGAAGAGGAGAAGAAAGAAGTAGAACGAGAAGCAGCTGAAGCGAGAGCTGCACAAGAAGAGGCAACAAGGATTGCAGCAGAACGAGAAGCAGCTGAAAGAGCTGCACTAGAAGAAGCGGCAAGGATTGCAGCAGAACAAGCAGCTGCTGCCGAAAGAGCTGCACAAGAGGAGGCAGCAAGGATTGCAGCAGAACAGGAAAAGGAAAAAGCGATAAAAGAACAGATAAGTTATTTGAGTGCAGACTCCATCTACCAAGCAATCCTATACAACTATCCCAGAGAAGTGAAACAGAAGATACTAGACGATGTGAAGGTTGGCATAGACTACTACCGCACGAAACAACCAACAGACCCACTACCTTCGCCGATAGGAAATTTTAAAACATGGGTTGACCTTTACGATTATGCAATTGCAGAATACAACAAACGGCTTGACCTACCGTACATCTTCAGTGATACCATTGGTAAGAAGTTTGGCTATTTGAGCAATGAAGTAGCTGGCTTCAGACTGAAAAACCTGATTGACCGAATATTAGGAAGCAAACGCAGCCGAGTGGGTGACTTTTATCCGCTTACTCAAGACGAATACAACGAAATAACCAAAACATGGAAAGATTTTTGGCCTGGGATTGATGCCAAGACACTTGTTTGCACTCCCAGTGAACTTGTAGATTACTTGAAGAAGGCAGGGGTTTATCCCCAAACTGTTGACGTCGAAACAATGGTACCAAACTATTATGGTTTTATTAATGACAAGAAGTTAGTAGCTAACTACTCGGACTTCTACAACCACCATGCAGCTGGCATCTCAAGGGATATTAAGGACTACCACAACAACATGGCAAGGAATTTTTCTACTACCTACATGCCAGATGGGTATGGTGGTTACATTTCTATAATCGACTACATACGCAAAGCGGGTTTCAGCAATATCCCTCTGCCGTGGTGAATCAAAGTAAGGCAGTTCAGCCTAATCTATGTTGGTTGCTATTTTGTTGAATGTGAAGCGTCACCAGAAGAAAGGTTTATAAACAACTTAACTGCAAATTGGAAGTGTCATGAAAGTGTCATGACTGGTTGGTGGCTATGCCGCTGAAAGAATACCAAGTAAGAAGGAAAGCACTGCTCACTTTGTTTATGAACAATAGTGACGTAACATCGCTTGACATAGCGAATGAGTTCAACGTGTCAGACAAGGCTGCTGCACACATATTGAGGAGAATGGCTAAGGCTGGTTTCCTGCTAAGGAGAAAAGTTGGTAAGCGATATTTCTACAACATCTCAAAGAGAGGTGTTGAGATGTATGACACTTACCCAGGTGACTTCTCTGAATATTTAACCCAAGAACAGGAATAACAGAAAGGTTTATATACTACATATGTAACATATGAAATATGGTGACAACAAATGGCAAATGGTGAGAAAAAAGAAAAAACGAGAGGTAGGTGGATGACATGGCTTAACAAGGAAGACGACAACCTTCTACTTCAGTACGGGAACGCCTTGTATTCGCAAGGAATCATAGCGTCCCCAAGCAGATACCACATAACAAAATTTCTGCTTATGCAGGCTGTTAACTTAATGAAAAACCAACTCAAACAGAATTCTAATGGTCAGGTGGACGAAGGTGGTGTGAATGCAACCAAATGAGACGGTTACGAAGGTAGGAAGGAATGTGAGATTGAGCCCAGACGCAATGAAGGTACTTGACACGCTATCGTCTGAAACTGGAGTTGACGACAACTCTCTGATACTGCAGGCAATAATCGAATACGGCAAAAATAGAGGAATAATTCCAGGAGTGGCAAGATTCGACACAGCTGAGGGACCAATACCCATAGGCAGCAAGTACGACAAGCTCATCGACTTCTTGAGTAAAGGAAACGGAAAAAACGAAAAACTGACGCTAAAGGAATTGGTCGACACCCTTATGGCGAAGAAGGTTATAAATGGATTAAGTAACGATGAAGGTGGAAGTGGTATGAACCTTAAAGAAATGGCTGAAAACATAATGTATATGAAAATGATTAGGGACATGACGAAGGAAGACGACGACGGTAAGGGAAACGCACAAATTGATGCACTAAAACGAAGCATAGAAGAAATAAACAAGCGTTTTGAGCTTGAGCAGGAAAGGAGGAAATATGACGAGCTTAGACAGTCAATAATGCAGCTTATGGCCAGCAAAAAGGGTGAAAATGACACAATCAAGTTCGAGGAGCTTTTCAAGATACTCGCAGAGAAGGACAAGGACATAAAGGAAATGGAAATGAGACTACAGGAAGAGAAGGAGAGAAACCTAAGGGAAATGATGGAAAAACAGCTTGCAGACATACAGGAAAGGATACAACAACAGACAGCACAGAAAAGCACGAACGAGCAAATTGCAGAACTGAGCCAGGCAATAAAAAGCATAAAGGAAGTTGCCAGTGAGTTCAGTGCAGTGGGCAAGCCAGACAAGACCAAAGGAGAACTGGCAAAGGAGCTAATCGAGGGAACAATCGAAAAGATAAAGGAACCACTCCTCAAGCCGATGGGTCAAGCAATAGCAAGCCAAATAGCAAACCAAAACCAACCGAGAGAAGTTATAGTGCAACCAACCAAAGAAGTTGTTCTAACCCCTCAACCATCTCCAGAGACAATTGAAGCACCACCAATAAAGAAAGCAGTCGACAAAATTGAAGTGGTTGGACCAAAGTGACCATGAGGTGGAGGGATGGTTGACTATGACTTAGTCGACGAAATTCTTTACAGGGTGCTGTCGAGATATACCGTTGCTGACATAATTCGCTCGATGAGAGAGGGCGAAATTGTAGTTAAGCAGTGGAATGTCCAACCAGTGAAACCACTATTGAGCCTTTGGGGAACTGAATTGCTCAAGAATGTCACTACGGAAGGGGTGCTGACGTTCATCAAGAACAAGCGTCCTGACCTTTACCAAATCCTGTCAACTTACGAGGGGAGAAGGTGGCTCAGCAGGAACATAGCATACCTGATAAACGATATGTTGCTCGTCTAACAAAACATTTAAATACAACCATCGGCTATTTCTGTTTGTAGTTCGGTGGCAGAAAAATGAGGGGTTACAGCGAAGCGTTGTGGTGCGTCAGGAAACATCTGTCGCTTGCTTTGGTGCATTCAGGAGAAACGCTTCAGAAGTTAGCGAGGGAATGTAGGCATAGCGTGTGTAGCATAAGCGAAGCCACAAGAAATGAATCAGATGCAGTATTGAGAAATCTTCTGGCTGCGGAAGAACATCTCGTTGACGAGATACTACCACAGCTGAAAGACGAGAAAACAATCAACAAGTTGTGGTTGATAACCGACAAGATACGCTCAATAAGACAGGAGATGACGAAAACAAACCTTATGTTTTATGGTGGTGAACAAGTAATTAAGGTGCCATACCACCAAATGCTTGGCATAACAAAGGAAATTGACAGCGTAATAAAGGAAGTTGACACATTAGCACCGATGATGAAACAGGAACAGATAAAATGCACCAGGTGTAGCGAGGATTTAACTTCAGCACTTGGTATGTTTCTTGGTAGGGTAGTTAATTTCAGTGACGCTAAAGTAGCGAAAGATTTAAATACCCCTATTTCTGATAGTCAATTAGGTGAAACTAAAATGGCACTAAGCACTAAAGATGTTGGAGTAATGGCAGGTGCACAGATTGTAGGAAGGGGTGCAACATACCTGTACAACGCAGTCGACGACTTCATGAACGCAGCAAACAAGCCATTGCATTCCAGACCATCCACATGGCTCAACATTGGTGGAGGTCTGTTGCTCTCAATAGTCGGCTTGAACATGCTTGACGGTGAAGCACAGCTTGCAGCGGTCACAATAGGCACAAACACTTTGTCAAAGATTGTTGACTACACAATGGAAAGCATGAAGGCAGTCGCAGTGGCTCCTCCAGCACCAGCTAAAGCAGCTTTGGCATTTGCTCCTCCAAGAGCAATGATTGAGGTTTCTTAGGGAAATTTTCATGCGTATGCCAAAAAGGGCAATGCGGTCAGGTAACTGACCCGCTTGAACGTGTTTGTTCAAGTGGAGTGAGCATTGCTTGAACGTAGGCTAGCGAAGTGTGAAGAACTGAAGGGGAAGAGATGTCTCCGAACCGTAGGTTCTAAGAAAGGGTGAAAAAAAACATGGCATCATTTAAATACCAATTGGACCCAGCTGTCCTAAAGGCAGTTGAGGACAAGGTTAGGGCTCTTGCTCTGGCGAAGAGTCCAACGGGAGAATGCACCGTCAGAATGGGAACAGCACAAGACTTGGGTTATGCAAACGCTGAGTGGGTATACACCACAACAGTCAAGGGCGGCTATGAGAACTTCGTAGCTGCATACACGATACCAAACAACACATATGTCGCAATAGTTGCAGTGTTTGACTACACTCCAGTTGCAACTCCTCCTGCAGCAACAACTGTTATGATTCAGGCAGGTGGCTCGTGGAAGAGACTGTGGACACTCGAAGACTCTAAATGTCAAACACCAACTGGATTGATGTTCAAGGCTCTTGACGAGGATGAAGTAATAATTCTCGCCGACAGCACGGTCGTGAACGCAGCTATGTGGTCAAACGCAGCAGGCGTAGCCGAGAATATCGGTTTCGTGTTAGTAGTTGGCGAACCAAAAGGCAGAACAATTGACAAGAGCTAAGGATTTCGTCGTCCTACCTCCTCTATGGGGGGATTACTCCCCCCAATCCTTTGTGATAAATATGCCAAAGACAGAGAGGCATTGCATTGTTATGCATATGTCTATTTGTTTTAGGCAAAAAAGGTGATTAGATGACAGAATACGCTGGAGCATTCCAGAAGGATTTTGTCCCTGTGGCTCTAGAAGGGCAAAACCTTAAACTTGTCCCTTTGGATAAGTATGTTAAGGTTAAATACGTAGAGCAGCTTCCTGTGCAGATAGTTAACTTTGGTGCTATTGCAGCAGGAGCTACAAGTGCGAACAACGTGATAACACAGACGCAGATGCAAGACACCGAAGTTGGTCAATTCAGAATTGCACCACTAGACGATGTAGAAATAACAGTCAGGCAACTTGGTGCAACAACTCGCTTCGTGTCACGACTGAACACTTACCTACTTGACGGACACACGGACATCGGTTCGAACATGTCGGAGATATTCGTCTACAAGGACAACGCTCCAACTTTCGATGTCAGGAACCCTGGAACGGTGAACATAAACCTGTCAAGGATAATAATAAGTGGTTTCAGGTATGTGATTGAAGAGCTTTCTGAAGTGCCAGACAAGTACACCGCAGTACCAGTTCTCGGTTATGGTGAAAAGAAGCTTGTTTGAGGTGATTAGTGATGGTAAAAATAACGAAAGACGCAACAGTAACTGTTGGTGTAGCTGACACGACAGTGTACTCACCAACAAGCGGAAGGGCATTCTACCTTGAGGGAGTAGTCGTTTCAAACCCAACACCAGATGCTTTGGTGCTTAACCTGTATGACGGACCTTCGGCTACAGGTGTACACAAGCTGAGCATAAACGTTCCACCAGCGACAACAATAGCAATTGGCCAATCAAACGGATTGGGTAGTGGGCTAAAGTTTGAGTTTGGGAATGTAGTTGCTGATGGGACAACTGGCAATGGTTTGGTAGTTACGATAGTCGGATATGAGCAGTAGAGGATTCTCGACTGCTCTATCCCTTTGGGTGGGTGGATGGTCTATACACGAACTGTTGAGATAGAGGAAACTGTGCCTCCTGCAACAGGCTACAAGCTCAGGGAAACCTCTCCATTGACTGGCAAGATAACTCAACTTATGTTCATCTTTCCTTCTGGACCTTCAGGTCTTCTCCGTGTCAGCTTCAGCAAGAACAACGTGCAAATCGTCCCGCAGGAAGGTATGATAGGTGAAGAGCTTGATGGCATCACCTACCCTATGACGGTAGACGAACCTGTGAACTTCAACGACAACCTATACCTTAAGGTTGAAAACTACGACTCAAGATGGCCTCATGGCATCCACCTACTCGTCACAATCGTTGGTGAATAAAGGAGAGTGGTGGTTAGGTGGTAACTGTAATAGAAGAGCAATGGAGAGTTACCCCAATAGGAGTTGGCAGACCTGACCACACCGTGCGTTCAGTTCAGGAAATTTCAATTGTAACGCTGTGGAACAACAATGCAACAGGTGCAGGTGGAACTGCTGAAGGAGTGATTGAAGGTTTGGACCCGTGCACTCTCTTCTTCTCCACTTCAGGAGCCACCAACCTAACGATAGAGGCATCGCCAGACGGAGCAACTTATTTCATTGTAGGGACGATACCATACACTGGAGCAGCGACAGACACGATTACTCTCGGAGACATCAGCTACAGCATTAGACTGACAAGCTCTGCAGATGTGACTGCAACGGCAATTTTGTATGGTCACAAGGTGGTGTAGGTGGGACTTGGTTCTGATGTGACAATCGAATATGTTGAAGACGAAAACAACGTAAGGAGAAGGCTGGTCGACTCATCTGGTAGAATTAAGATAACTCCTGGAACTTCAACCAGTGCAACAGAATGGCAGCCAAAGCACGTTACTGCATCAAGCGTTGAAGCTAGCGTTACTTTCAGCCCTGCAGTTGCATCAGGATGGATTTACAACAAAAGCACGACAACTTCAGCAAGGGTAGGCTTCAATGTTTCCACATCAGTAAAGTACAACGAAATTCTACCTCAACAAGTAATAAACTTCGAGTTCACGATGAAAGACTGCTCTTCAATCTACTACAAGACAACTTCAGGCACTGCTGACTTGGAAATATTTGCCGTATAGGTGATTGAAAGTGCCAAACGCAACTTTCCCAGCATTCATAAAGAAAATAGGAGATGACATAAAGTATGGAAACCTGCAGATGGACGGAACAAGCCAGATGCAGTTTGGCGGCACAAACTCAATCCTTTACCGTGATGGTAGTGGTAGATACATACTCACCAACACTTCAGGCGAAACCCTCATTGCTTCAAACAACCAAATAACCTTTTCGAGCAACACGACAGACAGACTACGAATAGACACCTCAACAGGAAACCTATTTCCAGTAACAGGAACACCAAGCATTGGTCTATCAACCAATCCATTTGGAACTATTTATACAGCAACACTTTCAGATGGAACAGTTACAAAACAAGTAAAAAAAATTCCACAGAATTTTGGCAGAGTTAAACAAACTTCAGGAACAACAAGCGTTTCAGTTGAAATGGCAAGCATTACTGCAAATGCTGTTGTGGTCGTCACTCCTCTTACTGATTTAACAATATCTACTTCACACAATCATATACAAAACGAACACAACCACACTCAAAATGCTCATAATCACACGCAGAATGCACATAACCACATCCAAGATGCTCACAATCACACACAAAATGAACATGCACATGACTTATATGTTTTGTGTGCTACGTCACCAAGTATATATTTGATATTAGCTGCATCTTATATTGGAGGTTATGGACCTTGTTTTTCACATTCAAATACTTTATATCCGTATTCGGTTACCATTCCAGGTTCTAATTCAGAAACAAATGGTGGTGTTTTATCAACTACAGCAACCAACAATACAACAGTTGCAACAAATCAAGCTACAACTGCAACAAATAATGCTGTAGTGGCGACAAATAATGCCACAGTTGCTACAAATCAAGAATCAAGCCCGAACGCTACATATCATTGGGTAACAATTAATCCTGGAGTTGGATTTACAATTAATACAAAATCAGCGGTAGGAACAGATGTAGTATGGTCATATATTGTATATGATTCGACTTAGGTGAAATTAATGAATTTGATAAACAAAATAAAAAGCTGGTTGCATGCATTCAAGGAAAAGGAAGACGTACAGAATAAAGAAGAAGTGTTAAAATCAAATGAATAGTTTAGGTGATTAACCTTAAAGTTTATATACTCCAAGATAAATAATAAATGAAGGATGTGGTATCGGAGAAACACATGGTTTCTCTAATAAATGGTGATTTTGAATGTCAAAAAGCTCTGGTGAATATAACGAAGAACTGTTCAGGCTGGGTTCTGCAAACACGATACAGATTCCAGCAACAGAGGAAACTCTACGTTCTGTGGCAGTTGGAGGAGCTCCACCAGCAACCAACGAGGTAATTTACAATGTAACTATGAACCTACAATCAACGGAATACTCGCAAACTCTTCCTGCAAATGTGAAGGCATTTGAGATAAAGTGCAGAGGTGCTAACCCAATACAGCTTTCGTTCACTGCAGGACAAAGCAACACCAATTTCATTACCATACCAGCTAATTCAGCTTACTATGTAGACAGACTAAACATCCCTTCGTTGACACTCTACTTCCAATGTAGGACGGCAGCAGGACAGGTTGCCGAGATAGTAGCATGGAGCTAGTGATTTGGTATGCCGTTCTCTTTAATAAAGGACACACACTGCCACACTTTCATCGTCGACCAGAATGGAAATGGCAATTTTACCACCATACAGGAAGCAGTCAACTATGTAGCGTCCTCATCTCTGTCATTTTGCACAATATTCATAAATCCAGGATCTTACAACGAGAATGTAACCCTACCACCAATGACACCTTCTTGCGTCATACACGGAAGCTCAAAGAACAAGATATCAACAATCGTGAACGGCAAGTTCACCATTATGTCGTCAAAGTGGGGAATTGAAAATTTATGGATAATGTACAACGGAGTTGATGATTATGGCATCGATGCTGACAGTAGCCTTGAAGAAGTTGATATTGGGATAGTAAACACCGCAATAAGCAATTTCCCACATGCAGTTAGAATGACTGGAACGGTGAACAACTGCGACTTGAAGCTACTTGGCTGCATAATGATTGGTCCAGGAGCACCTGGAACAGTAGGAATAACTAAGTCAACACCTGGATTCACTTCATTCGTCGGCAATTGCTACATAACAGGATACGAAACTGGAATAGACATATCAGAAGGTGGAATCGACTCGTTCAACAATGTATTTACAAACTGCTCAGTAGCGATTGCACAGTCAGGTAGTGCAACTATCTACTCGTCGTGCGACTCTATGGGAAGTGCAACGACTTCTGGCATAATAGAACTAAGTCACAGAGCAGACAATGTGTATTACGACAATTCTGTGACGGGAGCACCGATAAAAAATGTGCAGGGTGCAATAGATGCGTTGTCAGATAAACTCGTTAGCACTGCAGGCTCACGCTCAACACTTCTCCTAACAGACGAAGGAACTAATCAGCTACTAATTGGAAGTACAGGGGATTTAAGGATAAGTGGTTTTGGAAGAACGAATTTAGGAGACCAACACATAGCAAATTTTGAAGCATATATAACTAAGGGAATTTTTAACAACATAGGCTCAGAAACGAGTAAATTAGGATGGGCAATTGGAAGTAGCCACCCAACAAATCCTCCAACAGGAGGTCTGCTAGCATACTCTCAAGGGACGTGTGGATGGGGAACTTCGTTTAACGGGTGGCCACTGTCTGCAATTAGGTTAGGAAGTGCATCGGGAGTATTTGACAATGTGGGAGTAGTATTTCTTGGTGGATATGCAGACATAGACGGGATGGGAGGCAATCTTTCTTTTGAAATTTTTACTTGCGATTCATCAAACCCACTTGGATATGTAACTAATGCTAACGCTGGTGAAATGACTTCAGGTTGCGTTCACCACATAAGCAACAATTCATCTGTGGCAGCAATAGGAGTTGACGACTCAACTTTGGTTTGCACAAACTTAAATGCAGATTTATTAGATGGACACCATAGTGATTCTTTTGAACAAGTTCTAACTTTTAACTACCCACTAAATCGCTCGGGAAACACTGTCAATTTAAATTACAACACTACTAACTTAAAATTAACTAGTAATGAATTAAACACTATACAAGACATATCAACAGATTCGTCTCCTTCCTTTTCTGGATTAAACCTCAGTGACCAATTAGTATCAACACTCCCAACAGGCACAGCACCAATATTCGTTTCGTCTCTTACGGTTTGCAATAATTTGAATGCTGACTTGCTTGATGGGAAGCACGCAAGTAATTTAATCAGCGATGAAACCTTTGGGGCAAGTTGGAATGGAGTAACTGATGTTGCACCAAGCAAGAACGCCATCTACGATGCACTCACCGACGGAACGACAGCAGATATATATGTAAAATCACTGAAAACAGCAAATTACCTCTACTCCGCAAGCGATTTGAGAATTAAAGTTGGAGTTATAAATGCTTGGACAATTGTATATTCATCGGGTAATTTAGTACCAACAACCGATTTAGCAGTGGATATCGGTTCTACAGGCAATAGGGTAAACGCTGTATACGCACAAAGCTTCCAAGCACGAAATTCTACAGATAGTGGGACTTACATAGGAATGTTTAAAAGTCAGGGTGTATTACCTGGCTTTCCAACTAACTATTACCCTGTGATTCGAACTAACCATATTGCTATATACTTCTCAGCAGGAGATAGATACACAGGTTACATAGAACAGGCTGGTGAGGGTGGGAATGTAGTTGTTCGCACTACTTCTAGTTCGTATCAGGGAAACTTCATAGGGTTATTTAAGGGACAAGGTTCACTGCCTGGTTACCCATCAAACTACTACCCAACAGTCAAGACAGATTTCACTTATCTATATTTCTCAACGAATGGCGTATACTCAGGATACCATAATAATACTGGCTGGTATTACACAAGCAGTGTGGAATTAAAGGAGAACTTCAAAACACCAGAAGAAATAAATGTGCTTGACAAAATAAAACAATTGGACATCAAACAATACAACTACAAGGGCGATGACCCATTGATGAAGCATGTTGGACCTATGGCTGAGAGTTTCAACACTATAATGGAAACTGGACTAACGAGCGATAAAGAAGCAGATCCAAACAACATTGGAATGCTTAATGTTGCGGATGTGGCAGGAACTGCATTAGCGGGTGTGCAGGAATTAATCAAGAGAGTTGAAATGCTTGAAGAGAAACTCAACAAGTTAACAGGT
>Ga0078972_1008608_pt1 | contig 21116 bp, 20 predicted proteins | sample YelNatPaOPGAMG01_FD_67568 | JGI IMG/M metagenome (GOLD analysis project Ga0078972, IMG submission 67568) | Hot spring thermophilic microbial communities from Obsidian Pool, Yellowstone National Park, USA - OP-RAMG-01 (SPADES assembly) (version 2) | ecosystem: Environmental > Aquatic > Thermal...
TTCCCTGCCCGAAAGTGCTCCTTGTGAACAAAATTGATCTTGCCAAAGGCAACGAGCTTCCCGAAACCCTTTTGGCCTACGATCGCCTGGGGATCTTCAACGATCTTGTGCCCATTTCCGCGAAAAAGGGAACGAATTTGGATCGGGCATTGCAAGTGATCATCAACCATCTTCCGGAGGGCGAGCCCCTGTTCCCTCCGGATTTTCCCCTGCCCACGGACCGCCCCCTCGAATTCATCGTGGCCGAGATCATCCGCGAAAAAATTTTCCACCTCACCTACCAGGAAATCCCTTACTCGACCGCGGTAGTTGTGGAGGAAATCCGCGAACGCGAGGATAAGCCCCTCATCGAAATTTACGCCACGATTTACGTGGCGAAAGACTCCCAAAAGGGGATTGTAATCGGAAGCGGAGGGCAAAAGCTCAAGGAGATCGGAAGGCTAGCGCGCCTCGAGCTTGAGGCGATGCTTGGGAAGAAGATTTTCCTCTCCCTCCAGGTGCGGGTGAGGCCGAAGTGGACGGAGGACGAAGCGGAGATCGCTCGCCTCACCGGCGACTGATATACTCGGAGCCGATGGAGGTGGTAATCCAGCCGGTTTCCGATTTTCCAGGGTACCGGGCCTGCGAGCGCCTGCAAAAAGAGGTCTGGGGATTCCCCGATTTAGCTGTGGTTCCCGATCATCTCCTCCACATGATTGTCCAGGCGGGTGGGCTTCTTTTGGGCGCGTTTGACGGAATTGGGCCCGGCCGCGAAATGCTTGGATTTTCCCTTTCGGTCCTCGGAATTTGGGAGGGAAACGCGCTTCGTCACCATTCCCTCATGACCGCGGTGAAGCCGGGCTTCCAAGATAAAGGCATCGGCCAAAAATTGAAGCTTGCCCAGCGCGAACACGTTCTTCGGCAGGGGATCGGGATCATCACCTGGACCTTTGACCCCCTGGAATCCCGCAATGCCCATTTCAACCTGAATAAGCTCGGGGGGATCGTGCGCCGCTACATCCCCAACTACTTTGGGGAGGAAATGCGGGACGAGCGAAACCGCGGCCTTCCTGGCGATCGGTTCCTGTGCGAGTGGTACCTTTCCTCTGTGCGGGTGGAAACGCGGGTCCGCGAGGAACGGCCTCCGCAGCTGCACCTCTCCCAAGCGGAGGTGATCAACCGCACGCAACGGCTCCTCTCTGGAGGGAGGGCGCCGGCGGGCGGAAGGCTCGGGCTCCGTTCTCCGTTTCTCCTTTTTGAGATCCCCCACGATCTTCAGGCGCTCAAGCGGGAAAACCTGGAAGTGGCCAAAGCCTGGCGCGCGGAATGCCGAAAGCTCCTCGTTCCTTATTTGGAGGAAGGCTATTTGGTCACCGGGCTATTCCGCGAGGGCGAGCGGAGCTTTTTGGTTTTGGAACGGGCGGAACTTGCGGAGGTGCTGAGCCGGCCATGATCAAGCTTGAGCGCATGTCTTTGTTCTTGGTGGAGCTCCCCCTGGTCTCCCCGTTTGTGACGAGTTTCGGGGAGGAACGGACCAAGCAAGCCCTTTTGGTCTCCCTCACCGCCGACGGGATCATGGGCTGGGGCGAATGCGTGGCCGGCTCCGGGCCCTGGTACTCCCCGGAAACCGTGGAGACCGCGCGCTACGTGATTTCTGAGCATATCCGGCCCCTTTTGGCGAGCCACAAAACGTTGGAACACCCAAGCGACCTTCCTCGCCTTCTTTCGGTGATCCGCGGCCATCCCATGGCCAAAGCCGCAGTGGAGGCCGCTCTCTGGGACATCTTTGCCCGCGCCCAGAAAAAGCCTCTCTATCAGGTCCTTGGCGGAACCAAGGAAGAGGTTCCCGCAGGGGTGAGCGTGGGAATCCAGCCGGATATCCCCACCCTCCTTTCCACCGTGGAGCACTTCTTGGCGGAAGGGTATCAGAGGATCAAGCTCAAAATTAAGCCGGGATGGGATTTGGAGCCGGTGCGCGCGGTGCGCGAAAAATTCCCGGATATCCTCCTCTCCGTGGATGCCAATGCCGCCTACAAATCCGCGGATTGGGAGACCCTGCGGGAACTGGATCGCCTGAATCTCCTCATGCTCGAGCAGCCGCTGGGATTCGATGACCTCCTTGAGCACGCCCGGCTGGGCCAAGTGCTCTCCACTCCCATTTGCCTCGATGAATCCATCGACTCGGCCCATCGCGCTTGGGAAGCCTTGGAGCTCTCCGCTTGCCGCATCATCAACGTGAAGCAGGGCCGCGTGGGCGGGGTCACGGAAACCCTCAAAATTCACGAGCTGGCCATGGCCAAAAGGATTCCCCTTTGGTGCGGCGGGATGCTGGAAACGGGGGTTGGCCGCGCCCTAAACGTGCACTTGGCGACCCTCCCGGGCTTCACCCTTCCCAACGACATTTCCGCGACGAAGCGGTACTTCCGCGAGGATATCGCCGACCCGCCCTTCGAACTCCACAACGGTTTCATTCCTGTCCCCAAGCGGCCGGGCTTGGGGGTGGAGATCAACTGGGACCGGCTCCTACGCTCCTGTACCTGGAGCCGCACGTGGAAGCTTTAAGGAGGGGCAATGCGAAAGATTGAGCTCGCGCGGATCATCGACCACACCGCCCTGGGCCCGGACGTGGACAAAGGGAGGGTGGAAAAACTCTGCCAAGAGGCGATCCAGAACAAGTTCTACGCCGTGTGCATCCCTCCGACATTCGTCTCCTTGGCCCGCCAGATCCTCCGGGACAGCGGAATCAAAGTGTGCACCGTGGTGGGTTTCCCGCACGGCCAGCACAAGCCCGAAGTGAAGGCCCTGGAGGCGCGGCTTGCGGTGGAGGAAGGGGCGGACGAGGTGGACATGGTCATCCATGTTCCGGCCCTGAAAAGCGGGGATTACGCCTACGTTTTTTCGGAGATCCGGGCGGTGCGGGAGACCACGGCCAAGGCGGCCCGGCCCATCGTCCTCAAAGTGATTTTGGAGTGCGCGCTTCTCACGGACGAGGAGAAGGTGGCGGGCGCCATTTTGGCCAAGGCCGCGGGTGCGGATTTCGTAAAGACTTCCACGGGATTCGGCCCCTCCGGAGCCACTCCCGAAGACGTGGCCCTCCTTCGGAAAACCGTGGGCCCCGCAATGGGCGTGAAAGCGGCCGGAGGGATCCGGGATTACGCCACCGCGGTGCGCATGGTGGAGGCCGGCGCCAGCCGCATCGGCGCCTCCCGCTCCCTGGAAATCCTCGCCGGCGCACCGGATTAGCCTTGGCCGAACTCCTCCGCGACCGCGGGCTCGTCCTGCGCACCCAGGATTTCGCGGAAACCGATCTTTTGGTTTCCCTCCTTTCGGAAAAACGCGGGAGGCTGGAGATTTTGGCCAAGGGCGCTCGACGAATGGAGAAAACAAGCGGGGCCATCTTGGACCTTTTGAACCTCGTGGAGGTGGTGTACTACCGGCGCCGCTCCGGATTGCATCTCCTGCGGGAAGCCTCCCTCATCCGCAGTTTCTTTCAGATCCGCAAGGATTTTGAACGCCTGGAAGCGGGGCTTTCGCTTGCCCGCTGGGCGCTGGAGCTCGTCCCCCGCGAAATCCCGGATTCCCGGCCTTTTCGTCTCACCCTAAGTTTTCTTTTTGCCCTCGAGGGTGGTGGAAATCCCGCGGTGCTCCTCCGCGCTTTCCGCCTGCGCTTTCTTTCCCTTTTGGGTTATCGGCCGATCCTGAGCGGCTGTCTTTCTTGCGGGAAAAAGGAGGATTTGACGTGGTCCGCAGAGCGGGGAGGCCTCCTTTGCCGGGCCTGCGGTGGAGAAGGGGACACCGTCCCGCCCCGCATTTGGCACACCATGAATGCCCTCCTCCGCCTCCCCCTCTCCGGACTTCTGCGCCTAAAAATCCCTCCTGAGGACCTGGTGACCATCGACTCCCTCGTCGAGGCCTTCCGGACTTTTCAGGTGGCCCGCTAACCCCGAAAAAGCTATATTTTCCGCCGTGGAACTGCGCGTCATCTCCTGCGAGAAGCTGGTCTTCTCCGGGGAAGTGCTTGCGGTTTACGCGAAAAGCCCCGTGGGATGGTTTGGGATCCTCCCCAAACACGCGCCGGCTGTGTTTTTTCTTCCCGAAAGCCCGCTTCGGGTTCAGCTTCCCGGCGAGGAAAAAACGTTCTTTGTGCGGAAAGGTGTGCTTCGGGTCCTGGAAAACCGGCTAACCTTGGTGGCCGAAGAGGTCCGCTATGGCTAGGGTGTTCATCAGCGGTTTTGGGGTGGTAAGCCCACTCGGCATTGGAAAAGATGCGTTTTTTCAGGGTTTACGGGAAGGCCGGGTGGCCATCCGCCGCGTGGACGGCGACCTCGACCTCAAAGGGATTGAGGCGAAAGTGGCCGCGCCCTGCGATGGTTTTGATCCCCTCGCGTTCCTCCCCCCAAAGCGTGCCAAGCGCCTGGGCCGCACCTCCCAAATGGCCATTGTGGCCGCAAAACTCGCGCAAGAGGACGGAAAATTTTCTCCGGATGGCAGCGGCGCGGTGGTGGTGGGGACAGGGATTGGGGCCCTGGAGATCCTGTTGGAGAACCACGCTTCGTTTTTGACCCGCGGGCCGGAGAGGGTTTCCCCTTTTCTGATCCCGCTCATGATGCCCAACGCCCCGGCCGCGGAGATCTCCATCGAGTTTGGGATTAAAGGGCCAAGCTTTGGGGTAGTCACCGCCTGCGCGGCGGGAACCCATGCCATCGGGCTCGCCTACGAGATGATCCGCCAAAATCAGGTGGAATGGGCTTTGGCCGGAGGGGCGGAGGCCGTCATCCTTCCCATTGTGCTGGCCGCGTTTGATCGCATGGGCGCCCTCTCCCGCAATCCCGATCCGCAAAGCGCTTCCCGGCCTTTCGATCGGGATCGGGATGGGTTTGTCCTAGGAGAGGGCGCGGCTATCCTCATTTTGGAAAGCGAAAAGCACCTCCTTTCCCGCGGGGGAGAGGCCCTGGCGGAAATTGTGGGTTTTGGGCAGAGCTCCGATGCGTTTCACATCACCGCGCCCGCGGAGGATGGGGAGGGAGCGTTCCGGGCCATGGCCGCCGCCCTCCAAGAGGCCGGCCTTTCCCCGGAGGATGTGGACTACATCAATGCCCATGGCACCTCCACCCCCCTCAACGACCGGGTAGAAACCCTGGCCATCAAAAGGCTTTTTGGGCCGCGGGCCAAAGAAATTCCCGTGAGCTCCACGAAATCCCAAATGGGCCACCTTTTGGGCGCCGCGGGCCCTGCGGAAATCGGCGCGGTCCTCTTCGCCTTCTCCGAAAGCCTGGTTCCCGCCACCGTCACCTGGAGGAACCGCGATCCGGAGTGCGATTTGGACTATGTTCCTGGCGCCCCAAGGCCCGAAAAAGTTAGAGTGGCCTTGAAGAATTCCTTCGGCTTTGGTGGCCAAAACGCGGCGCTCCTTTTGCGCGCGGTGTGAAAGGGGAGGCGATGCGGGAAATCGGGGTGGCCCTAATCGGCACGAAGTTCATGGGCAAAGCCCATGCCAATGCGTATCGGCAGGTCCGGGCCTTTTTCGCTCCCGAGGTCTTGCCCAGGCTCACCGTGGCCTGCGGAACAGAACCCGATAGCACCAAGGACTTCGCTTTCCGCTTTGGCTTTCCCAGGTACACCACGAAGTGGGAAGATGCGGTCTTTGCTTCGGATGTGGATCTTGTGGATATTTGCGCTCCCAACGATCTCCATTTTCCCGTGGCGGAAGCCGCCGCAAGAAAAGGAAAAGCCGTGTTTTGCGAAAAACCTTTGGCGAGGAACCTCGAAGAAGCTAAGGCCATGCTCAAGGCGGTCACGGAGGCCGGGGTTCCCCACATGATCTGCTTCAATTACCGCTTCTTCCCCGCCATTCAGCTCGCGAAAAGGCTCATTTCCGAGGGAGCATTAGGGGAAATCCGCCAATTCCACGCCCTTTACCTTCAGGACTGGGGCCTCGCCCCGGGTCTTCCCCTCACCTGGCGGTTCCAAAAGGAGCGGGCCGGATCCGGGGCACTGGGCGATACCGCCGTGCACATCGTGGATCTCGCGCGCTTCCTTGTGGGCGAAATCGCGGAGGTCACGGGAATGCTTGCTACCTTTGTCCACGAGCGTCCTTTGCCCGATGGCTCGGGAATGGGAAGGGTCACGGTAGACGACACCGCTGCCTTTTTGGCCCGCTTCCAATCCGGGGCCACGGGGATCTTCGAAACGAGCCGCGTTGCCCTGGGCCGCAAAAACTTCATGCACCTTGAGGTGAACGGCTCCCGAGGGAGCATCTTCTGGAACGCGGAGGACCCAAACTGGCTTTGGTTCTATTCCCTCGACGATGCTCCTGCCCTCCGGGGCTTTCGGAGGATCATGGTCACCGAAGAGGTTCATTCCTACGCGAAAAACTGGTGGCCCACGGGCCACATCCTCGGCTACGAGCACACGTTTGTCCATGCCGCTTTAGAATTTTGCAAAGCCCTCGAAGAGGGCCGAAATCCCAAGCCCGATTTTCTCGATGGGGTCAAAGCCCAAGTACTCTTAGAGGCTGTGGCCGCCTCCGGGAAAAGCCGGTGCTGGGAAAAGGTGCCAAGCTAAAACTGGGAAAGAAACCGCAGATCGTTCGTCCAAAAGAGGCGGATATCCTCGATTCCAAAGCGCAACATGGCCATCCGCTCGATCCCCAGCCCAAAAGCAAAACCCGTGACCTCCTCCGGATCGTAGCCCACTTCCTCGAGCACCCGCGGATGGACCATGCCCGCGCCCATGATCTCAAGCCACCTTCCCGTCCCTTTTTTCCGAATATGCACCTGGGCTGAGGGCTCGGTGAACGGGAAGTAGTCGGCGGAAAAGCGCATCTCATAGCCCGGACCAAAAAACTCCCGCACGAACTCGCCAATCACCCATTTGAGGTGAGCAAACGTGAGGCCCTTTTCTACCCAGAGAAGCTCCACTTGGTGAAAGACGGGGGAGTGGGTGGCATCGGGGTTATCACGGCGGAAGCACCTTCCTGGGCAGATGATGCGCACTGGCGGCTTCCGTTCCTTCATGACCCGGATCTGAACGGGCGAAGTATGGGTACGGAGAAGGACGCCCTCGCCCAAGTAAAAAGAATCCCACTCATCGCGGGCGGGATGGTCCGGCCCGATATTGAGGGCCTCGAAATTGTAGTACTCCGTCTCGATTTCCGGGCCGCTCGCCACATCGAAACCCAGACGCATGAAAATCTCCTCGATTTCCCGCCGCACTTGGGTCAGGGGATGAAGCTTCCCCAAGGGCCGCCACTTCCCAGGAAGGGAAAGGTCGTAGCGCTCCTGGGCAAGTTTTTCCAACCGGGCTTTTTGGGCCAAAACCTCCTTTTTCTCAGCCAGAGCGAGTTCGATTCGCTCTTTCAGCGTATTCAGGATCCGTCCGGCCTCGGCCCTCTCCGCCGGAGGAAGTTCCCGCAAAGCAGAAAAAAGCTGGGTAAGGCTTCCTTTGCGACCGAGGATTTGGACGCGCAGGGCCTCGAGGTCCTCTAGGCTTCCCAAATTTCCCGAACCTTTTTCCCACTGGGCCCAAATCTCCTCTGCGGCCCGGACGAGCTCGGCAAGGGTCATGGCCGCCGAGTTTACCGGGATTCCACCCTTTCCCGCAAAGCTCCGTATAATCCGGCCACCATGAGCACCGTCTGGTTTACGGATTTTTCCGCTTCGCCCGAAATGAACGTCCTCGAGAAACTCCGGGCCCTCCTCTCCGAGGCCGGGCTTCCCAAAATCTTCCGGGCCGGGCAGTTGGTGGCGATCAAATTGCACTTTGGCGAGTTGGGAAACCTCGCGTACCTCCGCCCCAATTACGTCCGGGTGGCCGTGGATGAGCTCAAGAAACTGGGAGCAAAACCGTTCCTCACCGATGCCAATACCCTCTACATCGGGACCCGCTCCAACGCCGTGGATCACCTCCTTACCGCTTACCAAAACGGGTTTGTGCTTGAGGTGGTAGGAGCACCGGTGATCATCGCCGATGGCCTGCGCGGCGCGGATGAAGTGGAAATCCCAGTGGATGGCGTCTATGTGAAGCGCGCGAAAATCGGGGCAGGCGTGGCCTTAGCGGACGCCCTTTTGGTGATGACTCATTTCAAGGGGCACGAGCAGGTGGGGTTCGGCGGGGCCCTGAAGAATCTGGGGATGGGCTCGGCTTCCCGCGCTGGAAAACTCGAGCAGCACTCTACCTCGAAGCCCAAGAATCTCCCGGAAAAATGCACGGCCTGCGGCGTTTGCGCACGCTTCTGCCCCGCGGGAGCGATCACCGTGGCCGAACATGCCCAGATCGATTACGGTCGATGTTTGGGCTGCGGGCAATGCGTGGCCATGTGCACTTTTGGGGCCATGGTTCCCGGGGACGAGGCCTCCGTGGAGATCCTCGCAAGAAAAATCGCGGAATACGCAAAGGCTGCCCTGAACGGCCGGCCCGCTTTGTTCGTCTCGTTCATCCAGCAGGTTTCGCCGGACTGCGACTGCTGGGGAATGAACCGGCCTCCGGTGGCTCCGGATCTCGGGATCCTCGCGAGCACGGATCCTGTGGCCATTGATCAGGCGGCAATGGACTTGGTGCTCAAAGCCGTGGGGCATGATCCGTTCCGTCGCGCCCATCCCCGGGCCTCCTGGGAAGAACAGCTGGCCCATGCGGAGCGCATCGGCCTTGGTTCCCGAAGATACGAGCTTAGGCCCATTCTCATCGGCCTGGATCGTCCAACCCCGTGAATTACAATGCCCTTGACATGAGCGAACTTATTGAGCGCCGGGAAAAACTTTGGCAAAAGGTCCGCGAAAAGGGGCTCGATGCCTTCCTTTTGGTGAACGTGGAGGGCTCCGAGCAGCCGAACCTTCGGTACCTCACGGGCTTCACCGGGACTTTCGGGATCCTCATTCTCGCCCAAGAGAGCCTTTTCCTCACGGATCCGCGGTACACGGAGCAGGCCAAAGCCGAAGTGGACCTCCCCGTTTTGGAGGTGCGGGGCCGCTGGCTTCCCCAGCTTGGGGAGAAGCTTCGGCAAATGGGGGTAAAGCGCGTGGGAATCGGAAGCGCCCGCACAACCCTCCATCTTTTCGAAGAGCTCAAGAAAGCGGGGGAGGGCCTGGAATTTGTCCCTATCGGCTCGCCGGTGGAGGAGCTAAGGCGTGTGAAATCGGAGGCAGAAATAAAAAAGATCGGGGAAGCGGTGGAGCTCACGGAAGCTGGGCTGCGGTGGATCCTTGGGCGCCTTCGGCCGGGGAAAACGGAAAAAGGGGTGGCTTTGGAGCTGGAATTTTGGTACCGAAAAGAGGGGGCGGATGACGTGGCCTTTGAGCTCATTGTCGCCGCGGGCCCGGAAAGCGCCCTCCCCCATCACCGCGCCGGAAATCACGTTTTGCGGAAAGGGGAGGTCGTCCTTTTCGACATCGGCGCCAAAGTGGACGGGTATTGCGCGGATATCACACGGGTAGCCATTCTGGGGAAGGCGGATCCCGAGATCCTCCGCGCCTATAAGCTCGTCCTTTCCGCAAACGAAGCGGGAATTCGGGCGATTCGCGCCGGGGTATCCGGAAAAGACGCGGATGCCCAGGCCCGCCGCCTCATCGAGGAAGCCGGCTTGGCCGAACATTTTGGCCACGGCCTCGGCCATGGCCTCGGCCTAGAGGTCCACGAAAGTCCTCGCCTTTCCCCAACCTCGGAGGACACCCTGGTTAGGGGAAACGTGGTCACCGTGGAACCCGGCGTGTACTTCCCCCAAAAGTTCGGGATCCGCATTGAGGACGTAGTGGTCGTGGGCGAAGATGGGGCTCGCGTCCTTTCTTCCTTCCCAAAGGAGGAGCTTTGGGCAGTCCAGCGGAGGTGAACGGTGCAGCTTGGGGAAATCGCAAAACGGATTGAGGAAAAGCACGGGATACCCGCCACCGCGCGGGATGTGGCGCGGGTCCTTTCCGCCGCTTTAGCCTCTTCGGATATTTGGCGCATCGTGGACCTCGCGAGCATTCCCGTTTTGGCCACCTGCGAAGCGCTCCAAGCTTTTTCGGAAATGGGCTGGGTTAGGTTTGGGCCTCTTTCGGTGATCGTGACCGAGGAGGGGAAAAAGGCTGCGGAGAAGCTAGGGATCGCAGAGGCACGGGAACTGCGTTGCCCCCATTGCCGTGGCCGCGGCCTCTTCCTCGAGCCCTTTGCGGAATTGGCCGAAACGTTCCACAAGCTTGCCCAAAAGCGGCCGGAGGCTTCCCAGGAGTTCGACCAGGGCTACGTCACCGAGGAGACCACGGTGGCCCGAATCGCCCTCCTCTTTGCCCGCGGAGATCTTGGGGGAAAGGAAATCCTCGTTTTGGGCGACGATGATCTCGTCTCTTTGGCCGCGGCCCTCACCGGCCTCCCCAAAAAGGTGGTCGCCCTCGATGTGGACCCGAGGATCGTGGGGTTCTTGCAGGATGTGGCCAAAGAAAGGAATTTGAAGCTGGAAGCAATTCAGCACGATCTTCGGGAGCCCTTGCCCGAAGAGCTTTTGCGGCGCTTCGACACCTTCGTTTGCGACCCCACGGAGAGCTTCCGGGGATATTTGGCCTTTGCCCACCGGGGGATCTCCGCGCTCCGGGGCCCAGGCTGCGCGGGATATTTGGGTCTAACCCGGCTTGAGGCCTCCCTTTCCAAGTGGCGGAAAATCGAGCTTTCGCTTCTTGAGGCGGGAGCAGTGATCACCGACCTTTTTCCCAATTTCCACGAATACGTGAACTGGCCGTACATCGAGACCATGCGGGCCTGGTCCTACCTTCCGGTCCGGCGGGTGCCCGGAAAATTCGAGCCCTGGTACCGCTCAGCCCTCATCCGCATCGAGCTCGTGGAGGAACCCAAAGTGAAGAACGTGCGGTATTCGGGGGACATTTTTACCGACGAAGAGGCGGCCACCACCTAGGGTCGCCGCTATAATCGCTTTGACCATGCCAAGGAAAACGAAACCGGCGCCGGCGGTGGCAGAGGCTCCTGCGGCGGTTCCCTGGCCTTTGGTTCCCCGGAAAGTTTTCTTCACCCGCGGGGTGGGAAGGCACAAGGACGAGCTCCGCTCCTTCGAGCTGGCTCTGCGCGACGCGGGGATCGAAAAACTCAACCTCGTTCAGGTCTCTAGCATCCTTCCTCCAGGCTGCAAAATCATCCCCCGCTCCGAAGGCCTAAAGGAGCTGAAACCGGGACAAATCGCGTTTTGCGTGTTTTCCCGCTGTTCCTCCAACGAGCCCCACAGGCTCATCGCCGCCTCCATCGGCTGCGCCATCCCCGCGGATCCCAATGCCTACGGCTACCTTTCGGAGTACCACGCGTACGGCGAAAACGAAAAGCAGGCCGGGGACAAGGCGGAGGATCTGGCGGCCTCGATGCTTGCCTCCACTTTGGGGATCGAGTTCGACGAGGAGCTCGTGTGGGACGAGAAAAAGGAGATCTGGAAAATCAGCGGGAAGATCGTGCGCACCATGAACGTGACCCAATCCGCCATCGTGGACAACAAGGGCTACACCACGGTCATCGCCGCCGCGGTTTTCCTCTTTTAGGGGGTGAGGATGCCCAAAAAGGAAGATTACCTGCGGGAGCCCATCCGGCACATCGACCCCAAATCCTTTAACGCGGTGCCCATCCTCGAGGCCATGGCCTACATGTCCTATCAGGCCCGCAATCTGGCGCGGGCGGCAAAAATCTACGATCAGATGCTGGCTGACCGCGACTGCACCATCATCCTTTGCCTTGCGGGCTCCCTCATCAACGCGGGCTTGAAACTGTGCGTGGTGGACCTCCTCCGCCACAACATGGCGGACGCCGTGGTGGCCACAGGGGCCAACATCGTGGACCAGGACTTTTTCGAGGCCTTGGGGTTCAAACACTACATCGGTAGCCCTGATGTGGACGACAACGAGCTCAGAGAGCTCCACATCGACCGGATTTACGACACCTTCATCGACGAGGATGAGCTCAGGATTTGCGATCATACGGTCACCGAGATCGCCGATTCTTTGCCGCCCGGCGTCTATTCCTCCCGGGAGTTCGTGCGGGAGATGGGCCGGTATTTGGTGGAGCGCGGGATCGGTCAGGACTCCATCGTGCGGGTGGCCTACGAGAAAGCCATCCCCATTTTCATCCCCGCCTTCTCCGACTGCAGCGCCGGGTTTGGCCTCGTTTTGCACCAGTGGAAGAGGCCGGAATCCCATGTGGCCATCGATTCCGTGCGGGACTTCCGCGAGCTCACCCGCATCAAGATCGCCGCGAAAGAGACGGGCTTGGTGATGATTGGCGGGGGCGTGCCCAAGAATTTCGCCCAGGATGTGACGGTGGCCGCGGACGTCCTGGGCTTCCCTGTTCCCATGCACAAATACGCGATCCAGATCACCACGGCGGACGTGCGCGACGGCGGGCTTTCCGGATCCACCCTGAAAGAGGCGAGCTCCTGGGGGAAGGTAGCCCAGGGCCTTGCGGAAATGGTTTGGGCGGAAGCCACACTGGTCTTTCCTCTTCTTGTGAGCTACGTGTACCACAAGGGGACGTGGCGGGCGCGCCAAGAGAAAAGGCTTTCGGAATGGTTGGACCAGCCCGCACATTTGCCCGCCTAAATCCCTACTAGCCTCCTCCCCGTTGGGCCGGTAAAATTTGGCGTGACCCGAGTCTGCTCGGGTGGTCAGCCCGTTTGGGATGAAACCCAAATGGGTTGTTTTTTGGCCAAAACTTGCCCGGGGAGGAGGTGAAAAATGCGGGAGCTCGGGAGGCACTTGGTGGTGGAGCTTTGGGAATGCCAAGAAAACCTGAACAACCCGGAAGCGATCCGGAAGGCCCTCGTGGAGGCCGTCCGGAAAAGCGGTGCTACCCTCATCGACGTTCAGGTCCACACCTTTAACCCGCACGGCGTTTCCGGTGTGGCCGTAATCGCCGAATCCCACATTTCGCTGCATACCTGGCCCGAACACAAGTACGTGGCCCTGGACGTTTTCACCTGTGGCGAGAAGGTGATCCCGGAGGCGGCCTTCGAGGTCTTCCGGGAGCTTTTCCGGCCCAAACTCCACAACCTCATCGAGATCAAACGCGGCATCCGTGTATGACCGGCGGAAGAAAACCGGGAGAGGACTGGTTATGTGAGGAACAGGCGCCCGGCATTTGGTTTTGCCTGGGCGTCAAAAGGTGGCTCGTCCGCCGGAGAACGCCGTACCAGGACCTGGACCTGGCGGAGACGGAAAGCCACGGCCGGGTTCTGGCCCTGGATGGGCGGTTCATGCTCTCCGAGCGCGACGAGTTTTTTTATCATGAGATGCTCGTGCATCCCGCGCTCCTTTCTCATTCCTCCCCGGAAAAAATCCTCATCGTGGGCGGCGGAGACGGCGGCGCCCTCCGCGAAACCCTCCGCCATCCCGTGCAAAAAGTCGTCCTCGTGGAGATCGATCGGGAAGTGGTGGAAGTGGCAAAGGAGTGGCTTCCCTCCGTGCATCGGGGCGCCTTTGAGGACCCAAGGGTGGAGGTGGTGGTGAGCCCGGGCGAGGAATTCCTTCCCCAGCATCGCGGGGAATTCGACGTGATCCTTGTGGATTCTACGGATCCCGTCGGCCCAGGGGCAGCCCTCTTTGAGCCCGGATTCTTTCGGAATTGCCGGGAGGCCTTAAAAGAAGGGGGGATCCTCGCCCTGCAAAGCGGAAGTCCTTTTCTCCGGCCGGAAGAAATCCAGACCGTGGTGGGCTTCCTCCGCTCCCTCTTTCCCACGGTGGTCCCTTACCTGGGATTTATGCCCCTTTATCCTTCCGGGATGTGGAGCTATGTTTTGGCGAGCCTGGATCGCCTGCCCGAGGAAGATGCGCTTTGGGAGCGATATCGGGCCCGGGGCCTGCACACCCGGTATCTCACTCCCGAGGTTTTCCGCGCGGCATGCGTTCTCCCGCCCTTTGTGAAGGAGCTCCTTTCCCCATGCCCCAACGCCTGAGCTTTCTTGGAACCAACGTTCCCTACGAGGAAGCCCGGGTGGTGATCCTCGGCGTGCCGCTTGAGCGCACCACGAGCTGGCGGGGCGGCCAGGCCCAGGGCCCAAACGCCATCCGTTCCGCCTCCGATTCCGTGGAGTTCTTTTCCGCCATCTTCAAAAAAGATGTGCGAAAGGCAAACATTTGCGACCTCGGCGATCTTGATCCCTACCGATCTTTGGAGGAAATCCTCGCCGAAGAGGAAGCGAAGGTGGAACGGATCCTGGCGGACGGGAAGGTCCCGGTGGTTTTGGGCGGCGAGCACACCGTGGCCATCCCGGCCGTGCGGGCCGCAAGGAAGTTTGGGGCCATCCAAGTCCTCGCCCTCGATGCCCACTCCGACCTGCGAGAGGATTACCTGGGCCTTAGGGTCTGCCACGCCACCGCGCTTCGGAGGATCAGCGAAATCGCGGAAAACTTGGTGATTTTGGGCGCAAGGTCCTTTTTCGGCCCGGAGCTTTCCCTGCCTTTCTTCGCTGACCCCCAAAGCTTCACAAAGAAGCTGAATCCCCAAATCCCCGTTTGGCTTACCCTGGATCTCGATGCGTTGGATCCCGGGCTCTGTCCGGGTGTGACCAATCCCGAGCCGGGCGGGCTTTCCTGGAAGGAAGTTCTCGAGGTCTTCCAGGCCTTGAGAGGGTTCAACGTGGTGGGCATGGACCTCGTGGAGCTCGCCCCCATTTGGGACCCCTCGGGCGTCTCCGCCGTGTGCGCCGCCAAGCTCCTCATCGAGGCCATCGCCGCCTTCTGGGCTTAAAGGCCTTTGGCCTGGGTCCCCTCGTTCCCCCTAAAATACTGCCCACGGAAAACCGATGGGATCCAACCGGGAAAAGGAGATTGAGATTCTGGCGGCGCTGGCCAAGGCCGGGGTTTCCGCGTCGGATCCCCAAAGTTTCTGTGAGCAGGCGCTGGCTGAGCTTCTGCCCCTTTTGGGCGCGGATGCTGCCGCGGTTTACCTCCTTGGGGAGAGGGGTTTTTCCCTCTTTGCCCAACGCGGGCTTTCCCAAGCCTTCGCGGAGAAAGCGAGGGAAAACCCTCCCGACCACCCCGTTTTGGGCCGGGTTTTGCGGGAACGCCGGCCCCTTCTTTGGCGGGAATTCTCTTCCCCGGAAACCCAAGCGGAGGGAATCCAGGCCGCTTTTTATCTTCCCCTTTTGGCCAAGGACCAGGAGCTTGGGGTTTTGGCGGTGGCCGCCAAACGCCCTTGGGAACCCAGCGCTAAAGATCTCCTGACCCTGGAACTTTCCGCGCATTTCCTCTCCCTCTTTTTGGGGAAAACGCTGGAAGAACGAGAAAAAAGCGAGCTTTTGGAGCGCTACCGCCGTTTCGTGGAAAACGAGCTTTTCGGGGTCTACATCATCCAGGACGACCGCTTCGCCTTCGTGAACGAGGGGATCACGAAGATCATCGGATACTCCAAGGAGGAGCTCCTCGGCCGGCCGTATTGGGAAATCGTTCATCCGGAGGACCGGGAAATGGTTCGCCGGAATTTGGAGACCAGGCTGCGGGGAGGGCCCGCGCCCAAAGCCTATCGCCTTCGGGCTTTGGCCAAGGACGGCCGCGTAAAGACCGTGGAGATCCAAGCTTGGGCTGTGCAGCTTTCCGGCCGGCCCGCGGTGCAGGGGATCGTGCGGGACGTCACTTGGGAAGCGGAGATCGAGCGGCTGCGGGAAAGTCTCCTTTCCGTGGCCCAAGAAATCCTTGCGGGAACGGATATCCCTGCCATTTTGCGCCGCATTGCCCAAGCGGTGGTGGAGCATTCGCCCTTCCAGCGCGCGGTGGTCTCCCTCTATGATCTTCGGCACGATCCGCCCCTTTTGGGGCCGGTCGTGGCCCTGGCTACAGCTGGGCTCACCCCCGAGGAGGAGGAAAAATTGCGAAGCCAAGGGGGTTTGCCCCCGCATCTCCGCTCGCAAGCGTTCCAGGAAAAATTCCGCATAAGCCGCTCCTACTACATCCCTTATGACCAAGTTCCCTGGGGCCCGGGCATCGGCCTTCCCGGCCGAAAGTCCTCCGATGGCTGGCATCCCGACGATTTCCTTTTCATTCCCCTGCGGGGAAAACGAGGGATTATCGGCCACATTTCCGTAGATGAGCCGGTAACCCCGAAAGCGCCGACTTTGGAGATGCTTGCTCCCCTTGAGGTTTTTGCGGATCTTGCCGCTTTGGCGGTGGAGCGGGCTTCGGAGCTTTTGGAGCTGGAAAAGCACAAAGAGTGGCTTCGGGGCGCATTCGGCTTAGCCCACAAACTCTCGCGCTTCTCCTCAGTGGAAGAGCTTTTGCCCGGCGCTTTGGAAATCATCCGGGGCGAGCTGCGCTACGAATTCGGGGCGGTCCTCCTTGCGGAAGGGGAGGAACTGGTGGTGGCCGCCGCCTACTCCACCCTTCCTGACCCCCTCTACGTCGTGGGCCAGCGCCTCAAAAAGGAAATGGGGCTCGTGGGCTGGGTGGCCCAGGAGCGCCGGAGCCTGCGCGTGGATGACGTTCGGAAAGATCCGCGTTATGTCCCTCTCCATCCGGAAATCCGTTCGGAATTAGCTGTTCCCATCCTTTCCGGTTCCGAGCTTTTTGGCGTTTTGGACGTGGAAAGCGTGGAGCTTGGCCGCTTCCGCAAGGAGGATGAGGAGTTCCTCCAAGCGGTGGCCGAGCTATTGGCGGTGACCATGGAAGGCCTGCGGGCCAGGGAAGCCCTGCGCGATCTCAGCCTACGCGATCCCCTCACGGACCTTTACAACCGCCGGTATCTGCTTGAGGTCCTCGCCCGAGAAATCCGGCGGGCTCAGCGCTATGAGCATTTCCTCAGCTTGGCCCTTTTGGACCTCGACCGATTCCGGGAGATCAATAACCGCTTTGGCCATGCCCAAGGCGACGAGGTTCTGAAGGGTGTGGCCAAGGTTTTGCTGCAAAATTTGCGGGTCTGCGACTTCGTTTTCCGCTACGGTGGGGATGAGTTCCTCCTTGTCCTTCCGGAGACGGATGAGGCCGGCGCGGAGGAAGCGGTGAAAAGGTTGCGCCAAAAACTCCGGGCCTGGAGCCGCTCCCAAGATCTGGGCTTGGTGCTGGATTTCTCCGCGGGGATTGCGACGTATCACCCCCAAAGCCCGAAAACGCCGGAGGAGCTTCTCCGGGAGGCCGACGCCCGCATGTACGAGCAAAAACGGGCCCGCTTGGCCTAGAGCTTAGCCGGCACGCCCGGAATCCGCGGGAAGATCCGAACCTCGCCCACATGGGAAAGCCCGAGTACGAAGCGCACAAGCCTCTCGATCCCGATGCCGAAGCCCGCAGAGGGCGGCAAGCCCTCTTCCGCAAGCTCGATGAACCCCGCATAGGCTGCGGGGTCAAGGCCCTGGCGGAGGATGCGCAGGCGAATGCGCTCGGGAAGATATTCCCGCTCGCCGCCGGAGAGGGCCTCCCCGAACCCCTCCGGATAAATTAGGTCCATATCCCGCAAGATCCCCGGCCGCTCCGGATCCTCCCGATCGTAGAACTCCCGCTCTTCGATGGGGAAATCCACAACCCAAAGCGGGGTTTTGCTTTGGCGAGAAAGGCCCTCCTCGAAATCCGGGCCGAACTCTTTCTTAGCTTCGTGCCAGGCGATGCGCGGGAAGGGCCGGGAATACTCGGGGATTTCCCGGCCGATTTCCCAAAGCTCCCGGGAAAAATCCCGCCTGAGCCCAGAAAGGACATAAAGGAGAAGGCGCTCGCCCAGATCCATCACGTCGTCCCGGGTGGCTTCCCGCATCTCCAAATCGAGCTGGACGAACTCAAAAAGGTGGCGGCCGGTTTTGGCCCGCTCAGCCGGTTCCAGCCGAATGTTCGGGGAAAAGGAGAAGATTTTTGGGCAAATGCGCACGGCCGCCTGTTTGTGGAAGATCATGCTGCGGGTGAGATACCAATTCTGTCCGTACGCGGAAACGATGGCCCGATCCGGCGTGGTGCGCAGAGGGTCGGTGACGGGCGCGAGGATCACGGGGAGAAGTTCGACAAAGCCCTCCTTGGCCAAGAATTCCCTTGCCGCCCCAAGCACGGCGCTCGTGACCTCCAAAACCAAAGCGGAACGCAACATTTGAACCTCCTTTCGGGGAAAACAGAAAAAGCCCAGGGAACTACCGAAGGAACGCTAAAACGGGAAAGTTAAGGTCACGCCCCGGCCGGGGCGTTGGCCGGACCAAAGGGACGGGGAAACCTCCGCTCTAAGGCCACGGGTTTGAAATACGACAAACCCTGCCCTCTGTCAAGGGCCTTATTGGGCGAAGCGGGAAAGGAAGGACTGGACTTCCGCAAGGGAAGGGAGGCTAGGCACCGCGCCCTTACGGGTGGTGGCCAGGGCCGCTGCGGCATTGGCGAAGCCAATGGCTTCGTAGAAACCGCGACCGCTCCCCAATTTCACCGCCAACGCGGCGCAAAAAGCGTCGCCCGCGCCGGTCACATCCACGGCCGCCACCGAAAACGCGGGGAAATGCGTGAGCCCATCGGGCTCCACCAAATACGCGCCCGCGGCGCCGGCGGTGACCACCAGGGCTTTGATTCCCCGCGCCAAAAAGGCCCGGCTCATCCTTTCCAACTCCTCGGGCTTCCCGGACCAACCGCTTAGGATCTGGAATTCCTGGGAATTGGGGACGAGCACATCCACGCGCCGCAGGGGAAGGGCATTCAAATCCAAGGCCGGCGAGGGATTGAGCACCACCAACGGCCGATCCTGGGGCAGGCGGCTGAGGGTGGCGGCCACCGCGGAAAGGGGGATCTCCAGCTGCAAAAGGAGCACATCCGCACCGGAAAGCAGGGGAAGCACCCGGCCCAGGTAGGCCTCATCCACGGTGTAATTGGCGCCAGGAGCGTAAGCGATCATGTTTTCGCCCTGCGGGTCCACCAGGATCGCGGAAATGCCCGTTTGAGCCGGCACCTTTTCCACATAGCTTACGTCCACCCCGTTTTCCCGGGCGACGGCCAAAAGCTCCTCCCCAAACGCATCGTTTCCCACGCGGCCGAAGAGGGTCACCTCCGCGCCCAAGCGGGCGGCGGCCACCGCTTGGTTCAGGCCCTTCCCGCCGGGGTAACGCGCGAAATTTCGCCCCAAAACGGTCTCGCCTGGCCTGGGCAGGCGCTCCACCGTGGTGACGAGATCCATGTTCAGGCTGCCCAGGACCGCCACCCTCACAGCTCCACCGTCTCGTGCCATGTGGGGATATGCACGGAGTAACCGAGGCTGGTGAGGCGCGCGGCCAAAGCGCCCAAAGCGTGGGGCTCGCCGTGCACGAGGAACACCTGGCCCGGATCGGCATGAAGGGCCCAGTCCACGAGGATTTCCTGGTCCGCATGGGCGGAAAGGCCCTCGATCCTCCAGATCCCCGCCCGCACGGGCACGATGCTCCCCAGGATCTCCACTTCGGGGGCGCCGTCCAAAATGGCCCGGCCCAGGGTTCCTTCAGCTTGGTAGCCCACAAACACAATGGAGGACTCGGGGCGGGGGAGGTTGGCCCGAAGGTGGTAGAGGATCCGGCCGCCGGTGCACATCCCCGATCCGGCAATGATGATCACCCCTTCCTCCTCGGCGATCTTCTTCGAGGCCGCTTTCGTGAGGGTGTACTCCAAAAGCTCGAAGTCAAAGGGGTCTTCCTTTTTGCGGAAGAGCTTCCGCGCGGGCTCGGGAAATCGCTCGGTATAACGCTCGAAAATTTTTGTGGCCTGGGTAGCAAGCGGCGAGTCCAGGAAAATTTTGGTGCGCGGAATTTTCCGCTCCTTCCACAGGCGGAAGAGGATGTAGAGGACTTCCTGGGTACGCTCGAGGGCGAAGGAAGGGATGACCACGTTTCCGCCCATCTTCAGGGTCTCCACGATCACCCGCCGCAGTTCCTCCACGGATTCCTCGAGGGGCGGATGGAGGCGATCGCCGTAGGTGGACTCCAAAATGAGGACATCCGCTTTGGGTGGGTAAGAGGGGTCTTCCACGAGGGGCTTCCCGCGGTTTCCCAAATCGCCGGAGAAGACCACGGTCTTCCCCTCCGCTTGGATCTCCACAAATGCCGCGCCCAAAATGTGCCCAGCGTCGTGGAATTTGGCGCGCACCCCCCTCCCAAGCTCCACCTCATCCCCAAACTCCACGGTGTGGGAGAGGCGATCCAGGGCATCCAGCGCGTCTTCTACAGTGTAGAGGGCCCCATCTTCCTCCTCTTCCTGGATCCGGGCCGCGTCCATGAGCATGACCTGAGCGATATCCCGTGTGGGAACGGTGCAGATCCCTTTTCCCTGAAAGCCTTCCCGCACGAGGCGCGGAACGAGTCCCAGGTGATCCAGGTGCCCATGGGTGAGGATGAGCCAATCCACTTCCGCGGGATCGAAGGGGAAAGGCTCGAAATTCCGGGCCTCCATCTCCGGAAGCCCCTGAAAGAGCCCGCAATCGACAAGGATCTTCGTGCCCTTGGTCTCGAGGAAGAAGCAGGATCCCGTTACGGTTCCCGCGGCGCCGGCGAAGGTGATCCTCATTGCGGCCTCCCCGAGCAGGCCGGACAGGGATGGCCCTCAAGATGGGCAAGGAACTCCTCCCGGAAATTCTCCAGGGCTGAGCGCACGGGCAAGGCCAGGGATTGCCCCAGAGGGCAAAGGGAGGAAAGCCTCATGACATCCACAATCTCCACCATGCGGGAAAGGGCTTCCCCGTTGGCCATCCCCCGGCGGATCTCCTCCAAAAGCCTCACCAAAAGGTCCGTGCCCACGCGGCAAGGAACGCACTGCCCGCAGGACTCGTGCCGGAAGAAGCGGAGGATGCTCCCGAGCATGTCCACGATGCAGGCGGTTTCATCCATGACGAGGACTGCCCCGGAGCCGAGGACCGCGGCTTTTCCCGCCAAGGAGTCGAAATCCAGGCGCACGTCGAGATCCCGGGCGGTGAGGAAAGCCCCGGCGGCGCCGCCGATGAGCACGGCCTTGAGGGCCCGGCCATCCCGGATCCCGCCGCCAAGCTCATAGATGAGGACGCGCAAAGGCGTCCCCATCTCCACTTCCACCAAACCCGGAAAACGCACGTGCCCAAGGATCGTGTAGACCTTGGTTCCCGGGCAGGTGGGCGTGCCCAAGGTCCGGTACCAGCTCGCTCCGCGGAGGATGATGTCGGGAACGTTGGCCAGCGTTTCCACGTTGTTCACCACCGTGGGCTTACCCCAAAGGCCGTAGGTAACGGGGTAAGGCGGG
>Ga0078972_1008610_pt1 | contig 21114 bp, 18 predicted proteins | sample YelNatPaOPGAMG01_FD_67568 | JGI IMG/M metagenome (GOLD analysis project Ga0078972, IMG submission 67568) | Hot spring thermophilic microbial communities from Obsidian Pool, Yellowstone National Park, USA - OP-RAMG-01 (SPADES assembly) (version 2) | ecosystem: Environmental > Aquatic > Thermal...
TGTTGGGTTCGAAGCCTCAGGATGCCATCAGCAGGAGAGAGGTAATCTACAAGCCTGTAGAATTTATACGACCCAACTCCAAGCAACCCCGTAAGTTCTTCGACGAGAGTTCTATAGAGGAGCTTGCTGCATCCATTAAAGAGAAGGGAATATTGCAACCAATCCTTGTCAGACCTGATGGTGAAAAGTTCGAGATTGTTTTTGGTGAGAGGAGATTCAGGGCGGCATTGAAGGCGGGGCTTAAAGAGGTCCCCGTAATGATAATAGATATGACAGAAGGGGAGGCTCTGGAGGCGGCGATTATTGAGAATGTCCATCGTAAGGACCTCAACCCCATAGAGGAGGCTGAGGCGTATCAATATATGATGGAGAAATTCGGGCTCACTCAGGAGGAACTCTCCAGAAAGATTGGGAAGAGCAGACCCGCAATTGCCAATGTCCTTAGATTGCTGAAATTACCAGAGAATATTAAGGAATTACTTAGAACGGGTGAGATTACAGAGGGGCACGCAAGGGCCCTTCTTATGGCTCGTTCCGATGAGGAGATGCAGAGCCTGTTGAATGAGATACTATCGAGCAAGTTGAATGTCAGAGAGGTGGAGAAAAGGGCAAGTCTCAGGAGACGGGAGATAAGTCGTCCCTCGTATATAAGTAGCCTTGAAGAGAGGTTGCAGAGATACTACAGGGCGAAGTTCAATATCAGTATGAATAAGAAGAAGAGCGGGAGTATAACCATAAACTTCTCTTCCGAGGAGGAGCTTACAAGGCTCATTGATTTGCTATTGAGGTGATATAGATGTTTATCTTTTCTAAGAAGGATACAAAGAGCGATTTTGAACCAATAGATGAGTCACAATTTACAAAAAAGGAGACTAAGATGCCACTTGGTAAGAAAGAGGAAGTGGTGAGGGACCCCACCAGTCTTAACGCTATACTGGGTAAGGGTTCCAGGTTTGAGGGCAAACTCACTTTTGAAGGGACTGTGAGGATAGAGGGAGATTTTGTAGGTGAGATATTCAGTGAGGATACACTTATAATCGGTGAAGGTGCTCATATAGAGGCTGAGATATCGGTTGGTTCTATCTCTGTCTATGGAGAGATCAAGGGCAATATTGTCGCCCAGAAGTCCTGTGAACTCCACGCACCTGCAAAGGTTATAGGTAATATCGTTACTGGCAATCTTATGATTGAATCGGGTGTAATATTTGAGGGCAATTGTAAGACAGACAAGTCTATTAGCCTCTCAAAACCCTCTACCTCTGCTGCTCATACACCTGGTTCGACCGTCAAGGTCAATGTAGATACCCCGAAGGTCTGATAAAGGTTAGCAGGTAAAGAGTACCTTAAATAAGACATTTTGAAATGGGATGATGATGCAAATTGTTTTTAATGCGGTCTTAGATTTGTTTGACACTACCTTTTAGTTGAATTAGATAACTTTTGTTTGCGGGGCAAAAGTTGAGATTTAAGCAATCAAGATTTTTTCAGGAGGTTTTATGGTTACACAATACGATATAGTAGTGGTAGGAGGGGGACCAGCTGGTTATACGGCTGCTATTTATGCTGCCAAAAAGGGGAGTAAGGTGGCTCTCATTGAGAAGGACAGGCTGGGAGGGACCTGCCTCAACAGGGGTTGTATACCCACAAAGACTTATTGTGCCTCTGCGGAGTTATTGATGAAGATGAGGGGGGCTGAGGCTTTTGCGATAAAGGATGGTGGTGTGAGGCCTGAGATTGATTTTAGCGCCCTCTATGAAAGGAAGGAGGGCGTGGTGAATAAGCAGGTGGAGGGTATACGACAGTTGATAAAGGGGAATAAGATAGAACTTTTCGAAGGAGAGGCCTTGATTGATGGGAATGGAAAGGTTATTGTTGAATGCGGTGATTCCAGAAGTGTTGTAGAATATCGAAAACTCCTTCTCGCCACCGGTAGTATGCCCGCAGGTATAAGGGGAATAGATATTGACCACAGATTGATTCTGGATTCTACGGACATCCTCTCATTGAAGAACCTCCCTTCTTCCCTTCTAATAATCGGAGGTGGTGTGATAGGGGTTGAATTTGCAATGATTATGTCTGCTTTTGGTGTCAGGGTGTATCTTGTGGAGATACTGAAGAGGCTTCTGTCCACGGAGGATTCAATGGCATCCAGAATTATCACGAATAGATTGAAGAATCTGGGTGTCGATATAAATGTGGATACAAAGATCGAGGAACTGAAGGCTATAGAAGGGGGTTTGAAGGTAGAACTGAATAACAAAAAGTCCTTTGTAGTTGAGAAGGCTCTCGTTGCGGCAGGTAGGATACCAGTATTGAATGCCAGAGATGATATAAAGAGTCATATATTGAATGATAGGGGATTTATAAAGGTCGACAGTCATCTGCGTACAGCAATTCCAGATATCTACGCTGCGGGTGATATAGTAGGGGGTATGATGCTTGCCCATAAGGCACACTATGATGGTGAGATCGCTATCTCCAATATGCTTGGGGAAAACAGGGAGGTAGACTATTCCGCCGTCCCTGCTGTGGTCTATACACAACCCGAGGTTGCCTCTGTAGGACTCTCTGAGGAGAAGGCAAAGGAGATGGGTATGGATGTAAAGGTGGGTAGATTTTTTGTGGCCTCAAATGGAATGGCAATGGCAAGGAATGCCACAGAGGGCTTTGTGAAAATCGTATCAGAAAAATCATCCGGTAAGATTATCGGTGGAACTGTGGTCTGTGAATCTGCCTCAGAGATGATAACCACGATCACAATGGCGGTTAGAGAGGGACTGGAGTTTGAAGATATTGAGGACCTCATATGGCCCCATCCGACTATCTCAGAGAGTATAGGTGAGGCGATGAGGGATATAAAGGGTATGGCTATTCACAAGGTGGGTATATAATCCTCCCCTTTGAGATTACCATTTTAATTAGTGAAGGGTCGGGATAGTAGAAGAACTCCCTGTAATCTGCTGTATTCAAAATAACTATATCAGCATCTTTTCCAGCCTCAATACTCCCCTTGGTCTTTTCTCGGCCGATAGCATAGGCTGCGTTTATCGTAATAGCCATTAGGGCCTCTTCGATGCTCATCTTCATCTGGGTAATGCCCAGTGTGGCGCAGAAGGGGAGATTGAAGGTATAGGAACTCCCAGGGTTGAAGTCAGTAGATATAGCGACTCTGAGCCCGGCATCTATTATCTTCCTCGCCGGTGGAAATGTCGTATGACCCGTAAAGAGGGTAGCATAAGGGAGTAGTACAGCAGTAGTCTTTGATTTCTTGAGTAAGTCGATTGACAAGTCATCTATTCTGTCCAGATGGTCGGCCGATGTGCATTTGAGAGAGGCTGCCAGCCTGCTCGCCCCTATATTATTTAGCTGATCGGCGTGCATCTTGAGTTTGAGTCCGTACCTCTTTGCAGCTCTCAGGATCCTCTCAGTCTGTTTTACATCAAAGGCCCCAATCTCACAGAATACATCACAGAAATCCGCGAGCCTCTCTTTGTGCACGATTGGGAGCATCTCTTTAATAATAAGATCAACATAATCTTCTTTATTCTCCTTGAACTCAGGCGGAAAGGTATGGGCACCAAGGAATGTAGAAATTATATCTATCGGGGATTTTTCTCTTAGTTGTTTAATGACATTAAGCAGTCTAATCTCTTCCTCTGTTGAGAGGCCATATCCGCTCTTTATCTCAATTGTGGTTACTCCATATCTGATAAACTCTCTGATTCTTTTTATGGCGAGGTCAAGTAGTTCATCAGAAGTAGCCTCCCTCGTGCACCTTACAGTATGATTTATACCTCCACCAGCCTTGAGTATATTCAGGTAACTCTCCCCCATGCTCCTCCTCTCGAAGTCATCTATACGGGAGCCCGCAAAAACAGTATGGGTATGACATTCCACGAGGCCAGGTATGACGGCCTTGTTTTCGGCATCTATTATTTTTTCTTCGGGATGTCGATTTAACTTGTAATGATTAAAAATTTTTACTATTTTCCCCCTATCAATTCGGAGTGAGATGTTTGTTACTCTCTCCGGGGAAGAGGAATTACACCCTGTCTTATGAGTAATAAGGTTTTTGATATTTGTGATAATCATAAATCTTTCTCAAAAGTTCTTGACATTAAAAAGTCGAATATGATATTTATCACACCATTGTTATTCGATGCAATGTTTTTTTGTATGATAACAATTTTTTCACCACGGAGGTAAGAAGATGGTAACGATTTTCAGAGAGTTGTATTCACTCGGTTTGGGTGAGTTTTATGTCCTGCTTGCCTTAGGGGCATTCGGGATAGCTGTCATTGTAGACAGAATCTACACCCTGTACTTCAAGTATAGTGTAGATGCCAAGAAGTTCTTTGCTGAGATTCAGAAGAGGGTGATGGCTGACAGGGTGGATGATGCCATAAGGCTCTGCAGTGATGCCCCGCTACCACAGGTTATAAAGCACGGTTTGATGAAGCACGATATGGGTGTTGAGGCGGTAGAGATTGCGATTAACGAGAAGGCAACAGAGGTGATCCCGCTGATTGAGAGAAGGACTCACTATCTCTCGATGGTTGCGAACGCCTCCACGATGACCGGTCTCCTTGGAACGGTTATGGGAATGATTCTCTGCTTCCGAGCGGTTGCAGGCGTTGAGCCATCCAAGAAGGCAACGATTCTTGCTCAGGGAATCTCTGTGGCAATGAACTCCACAGCCCTCTCGCTCATCATCGCAGTCCCAATGATTATAGTATATTCATTTATTCAGGCAAAGAGCCAGAAGCTTGTAGAGGATATCAGGACCGTATCTCAGCAGACAGTAAATCTCTTCAGAATCAAAGAGCAGAAGCAGGAAGAATAAAAAAGTAACCCTGGAGGTTTATAATGGCAGGAGCTGTAGGAACAGGTGGCAAGAAGGAAACGATATATGTAAATGTGGTCAATCTCATTGACATTTTGATTATTATCATCGTCTTCCTTCTGACCAACTTCGCTACCTCGACTTTCGAGGATATCACGACTATGCCTGCAAAGATGCCTGTCTTTGGTGGACAACCACCTGAAGAACCGCTGGATCAGCCAGATAAGAAGACACTCCAGAATTTAGAGGTTAGAATGAAGAAGGAAGGTGATCAGCCAGGTTTTCAGATCGTTGTGACTGTCTCTGGAGAGGCACCAACGGGCATTGACATCCCCCTCAAGGAGAACAAGGAGTTTGATTTTGACAAGCTCTCGGACGAACTTTACAAGATAAAACAGGTCTATGAGGCAAGACAGGATATTCTACTGGAGGTACAGAAGGCGATTGAGTATGATCTCGTTGTCAAGGCTATGGATGCAGTGAGAGAGAAGGTAGTAACAGGGGCTGGAGATCAGAAGATGAAGTATCCTCTCTTTCAGAGCGTAGCACTTACTGATTTACCTTATTAGAGCGGGAGGCAAATATGATATTCCCAAAGAAACACCAGGTTATGAGAGAGGGTAAGAAGCCCGAAGACCTGGTTGTAAATGTGGTCAACCTTATAGATGTTATGATAATACTTGTCGTCTTCCTCATTATGTCCAACGCCGTATCTACATTCTCTTCATTCAACTCCCCGGATCTTATTATGCCAAAGTCACGGGCTGAGGACCCGATGTCATATGAGACCGAGGTAGCCGTAACAGAGAAGGCTGTTTATATGGATGGAGAACTGGTTGAACCAACCTTCAAGGACTATGAGGATAAGGATGTCCCACTCCTGCCGGGACTTGACCAGGCGTTGAGAAGGAAGCTTGAGAAGATTGCATCTGCTCCTGGGGCACCCCCGGCTTATGATCCTGTTACAGGTCTCCCCACACCCGGACACCTTGTAACTATAAAGGCTCACAAGGGTATTTTGTTTAAGCAACTTCAGAAGGTTATGTATACCTGTAACCAGGCGGGTTTTGACAAGATAGAGTTCGCCGTGGTGAAAGAAGGCTCGTAATCAAGAGAGAAAGACACTTATATATTAATAGTACCCCATCAGAGATGATGGGGTATTTTTTTATTTGCATATTTTATACAAGAGAGATAATCTTTATGAGGAATCGTATGAAAAGGCTCATATGTTATACCTTGTTTTTGAGTTTAATTCTCTCCTGTGAAAGGCCTCAGCCCATAAAACTTGTGAGAGGTGATTGCCCTCCTGGTTCTCTCTTTGACGGGAAGAATTGTTTTGTGAGTGTTGGTACTCATTGTAGTGGTTCGAAGGATTGTATTGGTGGATTCTGTATGTATAATAATGGAGAGAAGTATTGCACCGAGGCTTGTAGTGAGGACTATGACTGTCCTGCGGGTTATTTCTGTTCCAAGGTAGGGGCGGATAAACTCTGTGTAAAGAGTGTCTATTCGAGGACTGTATGCACTCTAAATGAGGAGTGTGCACCCTGTGGACTCTGTATAAATGGACTGTGTGAACTCTCCAATGTCTGTATTGTAACTCTCTGTTCGGAGGATTCCGACTGCGGGAGTTGCAGGGTCTGCTCGGATGGGAGGTGTATCCCTGTTGAGAGGTGTGGCAGGGGGTGTACCTCGAATATGGACTGTGATATAAATCAGATATGTGATAGAGATTATCAGGGGAGACTCGCCTGTATAGATAAGAAACCTGCAGAGGTTGGAATGTATTGTAGCGGGACCGATGAGAGAGAATGTAATTCTGGTATATGTTTAAAAGTCGATGGCTATCCCTATTCGTATTGTTCCAGAGAGTGTAAGGGGGATGGGGATTGCCCTTATGACTATTATTGTGGGGTATTCCCTTCCTATGGTCAGAACAGGGTATGCATTCAGAGAAATGAGTATAGTCCACTACCCTGCAATAACAGCCTTGATTGCAAAGATGGACTTAAGTGTCGATTCGCATATTTAAGAGATGAAAGGGGTATAACAACCTTTTGTGGATTACTTAACAACAGGGCTGCTACCCGATATTATTGTAACAAGGATGAGGATTGCCGATGGGGAGTCTGCGGGAAACTCGAATATTGCAAGGACGAGTGCGGGGGTGTGTGTGTTAGACCCTGTAAAGAGGACTTTGATTGTCCTGAGGGGTACATCTGTGAGCGATTCTTGAGTATGGATGGGGGGCTACCATATAATGGTTGTATTTATTACAAAGAGGTCAAGAAGGATGTGGGGGAGTTCTGCAATTACTCTGAGAAGGAGTGTAAGACTTCTATATGTATTGATAATTCAGACCTGCCCTATTGTTCCCGAACCTGTGAGAGGGATTCTGATTGTGAGGACAGGATGGTCTGCGATGTGTATAATGGAAAAAATGTCTGCATCTACAGGGCGACTGAGAGTGAGTGTTATAGGGATCAGGACTGCCCTGAAGGTTATGCCTGTCGATTTGATATGGAGAAAAGCAGGATTGTCTGTTCTGTGGTAGATGGGGATTTCTCAAATGCAGGTGAGGATTGCAATAAGGGCTGTACCTCCGGGATCTGTATTGCGGGTTACAACAAATGTTCTGCCCTCTGCCTTGATAGATCCGATTGCCCTCCCAATTTTATATGCGTTTTTTCAGGGCTCAACGGAATCAATGGGAGTATCACTGCCAAGATCTGTGTACCTGATCAAGGCTCTTTATTCCCCTGTGTAAGAGACGAGGGTTGCCCCAATGGTGAGGTCTGTCACACCTATTTTGATAAGAGAAGCGGGATGATCGAGCCTGTGTGTGTCAAGGTGTATAGGGAGTCCAAGGGTTATAATGAAGTGTGTAGTTCTAACGAGGAATGCTCGAGTGGTGTATGCCTCCCTGATGGGAGTCTTGATGGGTTTTCGGGCAGATGTACTAAGTTCTGCGCCGTAGATGGGGACTGTGCGGGCGGTGATATTTGCAGGGTAGTCCCATTCTACTATAGTCCCGACTATGCAAAGCCTGTCAGGGTATGTGCACCAGAGGTGGAAAAGGGTGAGGATGGCCAGAGTTGTAAAGATGACCCGCTCTCCTGCAAAAGGGGTTTTTGTGTAGATATAGAGGGATTGGGTCCGGTTTGCACTGAGAGATGCAGGGACCACTTTGACTGCTTAAAATCATTGACTGTATGTCGCCTGATAGATAAAATAGGTACTATATGTTTACCTGTCACCTATGTTAAGGAGGAGTAACTTGAGGATTGTAGCGATTACGAGAGGTGCACCGCCAACTGGCCAGGTAATAACAGTGGGTTCTGCTATAAGGGCATTCAATTTCCTTTCTCATTTTAAGAGGTCTGGTTTCGAATGTTATTTTATATCAGGCGGGAATGAGTTGAAGGGTGTAGATGAGGTTGTGGATGGAATAAATATCGTCCCATTCTTTGCTGACAGGGAGATCCCGAATATACTCGATGCATTGCAGCCCGATTTTATACTCGTAAATGTCTCGGAGCTCGTCCAGTATATCCCTGAGGATACAGGGGCCTATGTGATCCTTGACCTCTTTGCTCACAGATTTCTGGAGGCGTTCTACGAGAGGGTGGATATTACTGCAGATCTCTTCCTGCGGCTGGATATGCTCACGAGGGCTGACTATTTCATCGTTCAAAATAGCAGGCAGAGGGACTTTGTCTATTCATTGCTGATGTTGTCAGGTATTCAGGATAGTATCAATAGGGTTTTGACGGTGCCACACTTCGCAACCGGAATCCAAATAGAGCGAAAAATTCAAAAAGAGCCTGTATTCATTGCCGGAGGTTATCACTGGCCGTGGGCTGATGATTTGGAGTATATAGATACACTCGTACGAATACTCGAAGAGCAGGGGAATGGTATCTTGAGGATTTATGGTGGGAGATTTGCAATCGATAGTCGCGCAGATGATGTCGAAAGAAAATATCGCAAGAGTCCCCGCATAATGGAGATGGGGGTGATGCCATATGATTCACTGCTCAAGAGTTACAGCGAGGCCTCGGCTGGTGTTGTGTGTTTCAGTCAGAATCTGGAGAGGCATTTCTCTTTCAACTTCAGGGCGGCTGATTACCTCTCCTGCGGGGTGCCGGTAATTGTCAACGATTATATGCCAATAGGTGAATTGATAAAGAGGTATGATGCAGGCTGGGTCGTAAAAGGCTTATCTGATTTTGAGGAGGTAGTAAAGAGGATTATCTCTGATGTTGAGGAGGTCGCGCACAAGTCTGATAATGCCATGATTCTATCTGCTCAGGAGTTTAATCCGTCCAGATATATGGATATGCTTCTTAATGTTTTGAAGTCGCCGAGTAAGAAGACCGTCAGGGAGAACCTGATTAAGGGGTTAATCAGGATTGTGGACAGGTATGTCAGGGAGGGTGTGGAAAACTCTAACATGCTCAGGGAGATTAAAAAACTTGAGGCTGAGAATATCAGGCTCTCCGAGCGGCTGGTAACGAGGGATATGGAGATTCTGAGGCTAAATAATGAGAAGACAGAGATTCTGAGAAAGTCGGGCTGGCTTGAGGATGAGGTAAAGAGGTTATCAGACGAAGTAAATAGACTAAATAGTGAGATTATGGTACTCAGAAACGAAAAGGATAGGCTTAATAGAGAGGTTGCCGAGGCAAATGCTAAGATAACAGAACTTTATAGAGAGAATGGAATCATAAAGGACGAGAATGGAAGGCTGATGAGTGAGAAGAATAGCAGAGATGATGAAATAATCAGGCTCAAGAATGAGATTGTAGAGGTAAAAAAGGCAATGGTAAATCTCGAATCGGAGATTCAGAAGAGAGATGCCATCATAAATGAGTTGAGGAAGAAGGAGGCAGAACTGGAGGGAATAAAGAGCCTGCCGATGTATAAACTGTATAAAAAGGTCTTTTGAGAGGTATATTTATGCTCCTTGCCATTGATATTGGAAATACCAATGTGGTTTATGGAATTTACAGGGGGGATAACCTCGTTGCATCATTCAGGCAGAGGACATCTCTTAATATAACGGTAGACGAGATTGCTACTTATCTCTTCTCAATGTTTCGGTTGAAGGGGGTAGAGTTCAGGGATATTGATGGAATAATAATAGCCTGTGTGGTGCCACCAATTCTGGATATGTATGCAGCCGTATGTGAGAGGTACTTTGATAAAAAGGGTATCATTGTTGGGCCTGGTATTAAGACGGGGATTCAGATCCTGTACGAAAACCCAAAGGAGGTCGGGGCTGACAGGATTGTAAATGCCGTAGGGGCGATAGAAAAGTACCGAAAATCCTGTATTATTATCGATTTTGGTACCGCTACCACATTTGATGCCGTGAGGTCTACGAGAGAGTATCTCGGTGGTGCCATCGCCCCCGGAATTGGTATCTCTATGGACGCCCTTTTTACCAGGACGAGCAAACTCCCGAGGGTGGATTTTAAGAAGCCGCCTTCTGTTATCGGGAAGAATACTGTAAACTCCATTCAGGCGGGTGTGGTCTTTGGTTATATAGGGGTTGTGGAGAGTATAGTAGGCAGGATGAAGAGGGAGATGAGAGAGGAGGGTATACTGGTAATTGCAACGGGTGGTCTTGCAGGGATGTTTGCGAGAGAGACTGAGTCAATAGATATTGTAGATGAGAATCTTACACTCGATGGATTAAGATTCATATACGAAAAGAATATTTCTGAGAGGTAAAGATGCTCGATATAAACAAACTACCCGAGAGTTTAAAAAAATTATTGAACCCCCAGACTCCAACGGGTCTTAAGATGCTGGCTATAAAAGGGACAGTGCCACTTAAGCCCGTTGAGTACCTCATATTCCTCTATCAGATGCAATTTGACGGGAATGAGGAGTTGAGGTCACTGGCAGAGAAGGCATTTGCTGAACTCCCGCCAAAGATTCTCATACCTGCTGTATCTCAGAATCTACCACCTGAGGTCTTCCAGAAGATTGCCACAGTCCACCGCTCTAATAATACTGTCATTGAAAAGTTGATCACCAATAATGCCGTCTCTGATGAGACTATAGAGATGATAGCCGGTTATGCCGATGAAAAGATGCTGGATATTATTGCGAGGAATCAGGTCAGAATACTGAGATACCCGAAGATAATTAAGGCCATTGTGGAGAATCCTAATGCGACTGCATCTCAAAAGAGTATGGTGGTAGAGTTTGCGATTAAGTCTAAGATAGACTTAAGCAAGATAGATATTGATGTGAATACAGGGGTGAGTGAACAGGAGAGGTGTTCAGAGATTTCGCCGGTGAGCGAGGTTCAAAAGGCAGGAGAGGCCGTAGAGGCAAAGGAAGCGATCACTGCACCTGTTGAGGAGTCTGTTGCCGGGACAACCCAGCATGAGACTGATAGCGCCTCAAGAAGAGAGGAACTCATTAAGAAGTACAATATCCCGAGGGAGTTTTATGATGAGAGCGTCCCCCTGCCTGAGGAGATGGAGAAGAAACTGGTAGAGGAACTTGAGACAATGAGTGAGGATAAACAGATGGCAATTGTAGAGGTAGGGCGGCATAGGATAAAACAACTGATGGTTCGTTCACCTATAGCATCTGTTGCAGTCGCTGTTGTAAAGCATCCCGATATTACACCGGATGATATATACAAGATTGCCCAGGACAGGGCTGCACATACGGAGGCGATAAAGGCCATCTGTACAAACAGGGATTATATCAGGGTCTACAACATCAAACTCAAGCTCGCCCTCAACCCCAAGACACCGGTTCCTATGGCAATGGCTTTTGTGAGGAGTCTGAGGCTTTCAGATCTCAAAAATATAGCGAAGAATAATAGCGTATCAAAGATATTGCAGAATACTGCAAAGGATATAATGAAGATGCACTCATAAATATGGGATAGAACCTTTCAATGAAGTAGCTGGAAAATGAAAGTATGTCTAATGTTACATCCTGCGTGGACAATCAGGACCCCGCCCCTTGGTCTGTCTTATATCAGTGCCACACTCAGGAGAGCAGGATATGAGGTATTTGTGAAAGATTGCAATATAGAATTCTATAAGTTTATGAAGGATTTTGGGATAGATCTGTGGCACGGAAAGAACTACTATCTCTGGTATGGAAAGGATTTTGAGAGAGTTGTCTTACCCCATCTCGACAGATATTTTGATCAGATACTCCCTGAGATACTCTCCGCCAGTTTTGATGCGATTGGGCTCTCTGTCTATGATACCTCCATTTCTTCGAGTATATATTTCGCAACAAAGATAAAGCCCCTATTGCCTCAGATAAAGATATTTGTAGGGGGACCGGCCATTACTAAGGAGATGGCTGCTGACTTTGTCAATAAGTGTTTCATAGATGCCGCTGTGGTAGGTGAGGGAGAAATCCCTGTTGTTGCCCTTCTGGATGCCTTCAAAGAGAATAGAGTGCCTTCTCAGGTCCAACAAGTGGTTTGCAGGGGAGAGGATGGATCTGTAGTGATCAACGAGATGCCCCGCCAGTTTGCCAGGCTTGATGAGATACCAATGCCTGATTTCTCGGACTATAATCTGTCAGACTATCAGATGAGACAGGTTCCTATTATGATGAGCAGGGGTTGTGTGGCAAGGTGTGCATTCTGTGGTGAGTCTGTGTACTGGCTGAAGTTCAGAACACGGAGTGCAGAAGGCATAGTAGAGGAGATTGAAAGGGATATATCGGAATATAAAGTGGACTGGCTGGCTTTCAATGACTCTCTGATCAACGGAGATCACCAGCTTCTGGACAGGGTTTGTAACCTGATAATCGAAAGGGAACTCAAGTTTATATGGGGTGGATATGCGAGGATAGATAAAGCACTTACACCTGAGCTTTTAAAAAAGATGCGTAAAGCCGGTGTTGTCTATCTCTCCTTTGGGCTTGAGAGTGGTTCCCAGAAGGTTCTCGATTTGATGAATAAGCGATTTACGATTGAAGAGGCAGAGCGGGTGATCAGAGATACTCATAATGCAGGAATAGATGTACATCTGAATATAATCATAGGATTCCCGAATGAGGACTCTGTGGATTTCTATAAAACCCTCGATTTTATCTATCGCAACAGAGAGTATATCAAACTCGTAAATACAGGAGATACCTGTGCCATTATACCTGGCACCATAATGGCAAGATTCCCCGAGAGATTCAATATAAAATATGAGAGCCCCCTTGATTGGTACACGCTGGATAATAAGAATACCCTCGAGATTAGAAGATCAAGGCTCGAGTTCCTCAAGAGATTCCTCTCAGATATGAATATAGAATGGTATTAATTCAGCAGTAACAATTTGTTAAAATCCCATATAGGAGTATATACGATTGCGAAAAAGATTGAGTTGTAAAATTCAGTCTTTGTTGCAGGGTGGGATTCGAACCTCAAGCCTTCTGCTCTCGAGGAGTGTCTTGAGTTTGAAGTCTTTGTCTGCAAATTCGTCCGATCTCTTTACGAGGAGCCACTCCTTCTCTTTACCTTTTAAGGCAAAGAGGGAGAATTGACCCTTCAAGAGTCCGCCTCTTAGATTTATAACGAGTTTTTTCTTATTAAAACTCCCCTCTACTATCTCAAACTCCCCTCTATCCCAGATTACCACAGGTCCGGCACCATAATAACCATCGGGGATTATTCCTTCGAAATCTGCATATTCGATTGGGTGGTCATCTACGAGTATGGCGAGTCTCTTATCTGCTGGGTTCATAGATGGACCCTTTGGAATTGCCCAGGATTTTAAGACTCCGGCTATCTCAAGCCTGAAATCAAAGTGAAGATTTTTAGCGTGATGTTCGTGAACTACAAATATAGCCATCTGTTACCTCACTGGTGTGAATTCATCAAATCCATATCTCTCTGGATACTCCCTCCATGGTCCTTCGCATATCTTAAAGTATTTGCACCTTCTACACTGAGGTCCCTTCTTCTTCCCTTCGTTTAACCTGAATTCCGTATAGTTCTCTACTACAAAATTTGCATCGTATATTGTAGTAACAGGGATGATTCGCTCGGCGATATACTCCTCATAGTCTTTCATAATGCAGTATGGTATTGCCTCTGTCATAACCCTCTTGTTTGCCTTGATGCCAATATCGAGTCCTCTCTTCACATATGGTTCTATCATTCTCATCCTCGGTACAACCCGCTCGAAATACTCCATTGCGGTGCCGACCGGGTGTACGAATGCAAATTGGTACTGATCTACCCCCAGATTTACGAGGAGCCTCGCAATCTCTACTAAATGCCTGTAGTTGCTCTTGGTGATAACCGTATTTGTGAGGACATACTGATTTAAGGATTTAAGGTTCTTTATTGCAGTTACAGTTTGTTCAAATGAGCCCTTTGACCTCGTCAAAAAGTCGTGGAGTTGTGGTATATGCCCGTGAAGAGCAGGTGAGAATTCATTGGCACCCGCCTTTATCGCCTCCTCGCAGAATTTCTTATATGCAAACATCCTTGCGTTGGTCTGAATCTGTATTATCCTGAATTTGAGTTCCTTTGCATACCTCACGAGGGTAAGGAAGTCCTTCCGGATGGTAATCTCACCCCCGGTAAATACTATAGAATCGGCTACCTTTCTCGATTCTTCGAGCTTCTTGAATATCTCCTCCGTGGTAAAATCGCCTATCTCGTATCTCTTCCTCCCCTGTACACAGAATAGACAGCGGTTGTTACAGGAAAATCCTACCTTTACATCAACTCTCGTTACCAGATTGTTAGTATTCCTTGACATATCCTTAAAATTACCTATGATAAATGCCTATGATTAAGAGGCCGCTGATTCTGAGTATAATATACATTTTTTTGTCTTGTGCAACAGAATATAACAGAAAGGATATTATAAAGAATTCGGAGAGGTATCTTACTGAGCAGAAGTTCGAGAGGGCATATACGGAGTTTCAATCGGGTGTGGAGTATCATTTTGGAGATATAGAACTACACAGAGAATTCATAAGATTTATCTCAAAGGTCCACAGGTGTGAGGATGCAAGAAGATTTTATGAGAATAAGAAGAAAAAGTATGAACATATCTATTATTATGCGATGGGGCTTCTTGGGGTTGTGTGCGCGGACGCTAAAAGGGATGAGGTAATGAGGAATTTTGAGAGGGCCATCCAGTATTCCCCTGATAATTATGAGATTAGATTGAGATATGGGTCTATTCTGACGGAATACGAATTGTATGATGAGGCTTTCAAGCAGTTTGAGGCACTTTATAAGAACGGTCAGAAAACCCCATCACTCCTTTCATATATGGCACTCGTCAGCGTCCATCTGGGGAGGTTTGATAACGGAAGAGGCTATGTTCGAGAGATGATGGATATGGATTTCTCTGAGACAGACCTGACAAGGGCAAGGGCGGCAGTTGATATTATAAATGCCTCCTGTCTCAGCGTTCCAGAGGAGATAGGGGATAGTTTCAAGAAGGTACTGGATATGATTCTTGTTGAAGACAGACCCGTACAGGCACGGGAGATGGTTGAGAGCCTCTTGTTAAAGTATCCCGATATCCCATCCTTACACCTCGTAAAGAGTATGGCACTCTCCCTTACAGGGGAGTTCTCATCTGGACTATATGAGTTGACACTGGCAGGGGATGTATATTCAGGGTGTGCATATTTCCAGTATACGGGAGGGATTATCTATCTCGGTGTCCAGAAGGATGAGAAGGGTATAGGTATGCTCGAGAGGGCTATAGAACTAAATCCCCTTATGGTGAATGCCTACAGGATTCTGTCGGAGTTGTACATTTCAAAGAGGGAGAATACAAAGGCGATTAAATGCCTGAATTATTACTTAAAACTAAACAGAGGTGATTATAAGAATAGATTTATCTATGGAAGGCTCCTTTTACAGGAAAGGAGATTTGAGGACGCCTTAAGGCAATTTGAGAGTATATTGAATGCTGATCCAGAGAACTCCCTTGGTATGGTGGGTATGGGTATCTGGCACGCCGAAATGGCACGAAATTCAAAGGAACGGAGTCAAAGGGAGAACCATTTAAAAAAATCCATTGAATACCTGAATGATGCCATAAAGAGAGACCCCGAGAACGAGACTATCAAGTCCATTATAAGGTCATTGAATGTAAAGGAGGATTGATATGCCCATATACGAATTCAGATGCAAGTCCTGTAAGAAGATTTTCGAAGAGCTGGTGAGGAGCAAGGATCAGGAGATAGTATGCCCCGAATGTAAATCAAGAGAGGTTGAGAAGCTTATATCCACCTTTGCCAGTGTGGGAGGAGAATCGAGTGGGGATTCCTCCTGTTCGGGTTGTACCTCGTCTAACTGTTCTCACTGCCATTAGGATGTGAGACTATGAAGAAAATGCTGTTATTTATATGTATTTTCTCCTTGGCCTTTCTCAATTGTGATCTGTTGACACATGAGTTTATGGGTAGATATGGTCTCAAGAATTGCTCATTTGAACTTACATCTGTAAACGCGGATATATACCCGGACTATTCAAATCTGTATAAAAGTTATGCCATCCTCACCATCTATATAAAGGTTGATAACCCGAATGGATATGCCGTTGTCATAGATAGGATGTCCTTTGATTTGCTGATCAACAATAAGACGGTCTTAAAAGATGTAGAGAACTCCGAGAGGAGGAGTATAGATGCGGGGTCGAGCCTCAGGTTTTCCATATCAGTGAAGGTAACTTATGAGGAACTCAACAACGCCTCTGATGGGCTTTTTGATCTGGTGAGGAAAGGGGAGGCGACTTATAAACTGGATTCTACAGTATTTATTGACTCAGAGTTTGGTTCATATAGTTATAAAACAACAATTTCTGAAAGCAAGATTTAAGTTGCACCAAAATATAAATATATGATATATACCATCTCAGCGTTTTTCAAGGAGTGGAAGCCGTGATATGTTATAAATGTGGAAGTCATGTCCCCGATGGTTCCAGGACCTGCCCGGTTTGCGGCAATAGTTTTGAAAAGGAGATGAAGAGACAAGATTCCAGGTACAGGGCTCCAGGCGGTCCGAAGGAGAGAATAGGTTTTGAGATAGGCGACCTTGTAGCAGGGAGATACAAGATAAAGTCTCGTATAGGAGAGGGCCCATCGGGGGTAGTCTACAGGGTACTTGACACAGAGATGGATGTGGATATAGCCCTGAAGATAATGTACAAGAGTGTGATCGGGGATGAGGCAGAGAATAAGAGATTCCAGTCCGAGATGAGGATTGCCCGCAAGATAGCCCATCAGAATATTGTTCGGGTATATGATATAGACAGAGATAATGGGTATTCGTTCTATACTATGCAGCTGCTCGAGGGTCTCACTCTCAGGAAGATTATCAATCTGAGGGTAGAGAAGAAGCAGACCTTTGGACTTCAGGAGATAGAACCCATATTCATTCAATTGTGTAATGCCCTCAAGGCGGCACAGAGTTATACATATCACGGCAATTTGAAGCCCGAGAATATAATGATCCTCCCTGACCTGCTTAAGGTCTGCGACTTCTGTGTGGCTAAGGCAATAGGGCTTGAGAAATTTGTAAAACTCAACGAGGCAAATGAGATATATCTGGCGCCGGAGGTAAGATATAACTGGGATATCGTCGACTCCCGCGCCGATATATACTCTATGGCTGTTATAATCTATGAGATGGTAACGGGTGAGAAGTTCAAAAGTCTCCCTGTATCTGCATCTCTTAAAAACCCTAATGTACCCAAGGCAATAGACAGCTTCCTGAATAAGGCATTGAGTGAGGAGCAGGATAAGAGGTTCGATAGTTTTGATGAATTCATAGAGGAGTTCAAGAAGGTTGTGGATAAAGAGTCTGCTGCCGAGTATGAAAGCGGTCCGGAGGATGAAGAGTTTATAGAGATTTCCACAGAAGATTTTGAGCTCATCGAGCCTCAGGAGAGAGAAAAGACGAGGAAGAGGCTCCCGAAGGACAGAATCTTCTTCAGTGTGGAAGAGGAGTTGAGGCGTCAGAGAGACGAGGAAGAAGGGGAAGAGGTGGCAGAGGAGGGACCTTCAAAATCAGCAAAAAAGCCTCAGATCGAGGCAAAGATTGAGCCTGTGGAAGAGACAAAACCAAAAGAGGAGATCGTTGTAAAGAGGAAGATTGAGAAGGATTTTGAGGACGAACGAAAACCATCACCTCCACCAAAACCAGTTGCTAAGCCTGAGACAGCAAAGAAGGAGTCTGCCCCACCGCCACCAGGTTCGGGAGGGGGAGGTTCGAGCAGTATGCTCATACCGATGATGATTCTCATAATTATTCTCGCCCTTCTGGGAGGTGGAGTCTTTCTTTTGTATAAGGCTATGGAAAATCAGAGAGAGAGGGATAGGATGCTCCTCGAGCAGCAGAGAATGGAGATAGAGAAGCAGAGGATGGCTCTCGAGAAGTATCAACAAGAGTTGCTTGCTCAGCTTGAGGCAGCTAAGAAGTCTATGACCCAGCCAAAGCCAGAGACAGGTAAACCAAAAACGGCAGAGGATATTAAAAAGGAAGAGGAAGAGAAACAGAGATTGGCGGAACTTGAAAAGAGGCTTGCAGATCTCCAGAAGGAGAAGGAGAATCTGGATAAGAAGAGAGAGGAGATAAGAGTAAAGGAGAAGCCCTTAAAGAAGGAGAGGGAGGAAAGACCAAGGGTCACAGAGGAACCTGTAAAAAAGAAGGAGAAGCCTCAGAAGGAAGTAGAGACCAAGATTGAGGTTGTGAAGCAGGAGGAGAAGAAACAGGAGACAAAGCCTGTTATAGAGGAGAAGAAGGAGGAGACAAGGCCTGTGACAGAGGAGGCAAAACAGGAGCCAAAGGAAGAACCTCAAAAGGAGGAGAAACAGGAGGTGCCACAGCCTCCAGCCGAGAAGAAGCCACAGTGCCCTAAAGGAATGGTATTGATACCTGAGGGACCTTTTACAATGGGCTCCTCTCCATCAGACCCTATGAGGGGTTTCGGTGAGAAGAGTAATACGGAGGTTACAACGCCGGCATTCTGTATTGACATTTTCGAATACCCAAATAAGAGGGGTGCTATGCCAAAGACCGGGGTCTCTCAGGCAGAGGCAGAGGCACTGTGTCAGAAGGCTGGGAAGAGATTGTGTACTGAGGAAGAGTGGGAGAAGGCCTGCAAGGGACCCGGAAATACAAAATTCCCCTACGGAAACACATTTGTTCAGGGGAAGTGCAATACAGCGGATGCAGAGGGGAATAAGAGTGGGTTGCAGGCATCAGGGTCTTTCCCTGGTTGTGTCAGCGGTTATGGCGTCTTTGATATGTCCGGAAATGCTGCCGAGATTACAAAGAGTGCAATTAAAGGTGGTTCGGCTGATAAGGCAGACTACGCCTCAAGGTGTGCGGCAAGAGTAGCCAAGACCGCCACTTCTCCTATGACAGGCTTCAGGTGCTGTGCAGACCCCAAATAGATGAAATATGGGAAATTGTTGTCAGTCTCAATGTGATTGTAATTTAAATTGTGAGAGATTGAATCCCCTCGGTTTGTGTTGTACCAAGTACTTCTACGAAGTAATAAATAAAACACTCAGGGAGTAGGAAAAATAGAAGTTGATGTACCAGATCGGTGTTGCTAATTCAGGACTAATACAATCTTATTGATAAATCCAAATTTTATTATAGAATGGAAGTCATCAAAGGAGGAGAAATGCGTACCTGTATATCTTTAATACTAATTTTCATTTTATCTTTGATCGCCTGTGCAGATAATGCATCTGATTCGAGGAATATCCTTACTTTGGAACCTGTGGATATAGAGGGAGATGAGGGTGTAATTAAATTGGATGATTCAGGTAATGACAACTCCTCACCTGATTTTGGTATTTCTGATTCTGAGAGAGAGGATAATTCGATCGATGTTGAGGACATATACCTGAATGAAACTAATTATGAAGATACAATGGTAGAGACAGGAGATGTTTATGATTATACGGATATATCTACAGATGCAATGACTTCTGATATCCTGACGGACACATACTCTATATCTCCAAAAAGAGGGATTCCTGTTGGTTTTCCGTGGGTTAGTTTTTATGGAAGTTCAAAGGGCGTAGACATTGATAAAGTAGCCAGTTATTTCAGACTTATAAATATCGATGCAGATCCCGATCTCGGTAACTTTACAGATTCTGAGATTCAGCGTTTGAAGAATAATGGGAAAAATCGGGTCATATCTTATCTCAATGTTGGTTCCTGTGAAAAATGGAGATCCTATTACAGCAAGGATCCACCAGGCTTTAAATCTTGTGTAAATAGTGGGGCACTAACAACGGTGTATTCCACTGAATATCCTGACGAGAGATGGGCAAATCTTTCAAATCAAGATTATCAGAGTCTGATTGTCAATTATGTGGCAAAAAGACTCGCTGATAGAGGAGTTGATGGCTTCTTTCTGGACAATATGGAGGTGGTCGAACACGGTCCCAATGCAAAGTATGGCCCCTGTGATAGCAAGTGTTCTCAGGGTGGACTGGAACTCGTGTATAGATTGAGAGAGAAATTCCCTGATAAACTCATTGTTATGCAGAATGCAACATCCGATATAACACTGAATGGATATACTCAAGGTATATGGTTTCCCCTCTTGCTCGATGGAGTATCACACGAAGAGGTATATTCGAATGGTGGAGACTCTGAGGCACTCTCTCAAATGAAAAAGTGGAGGGATAAGAGTATAATGATAAATGATTACCCCTTCTGGCTCGGAGTAGAGGAGTATGTGGGCAAGTGCGATTCTGCTCATAAGAGTGAGGCAATATCCATCTACGATAAAGCGAAGTCAGATGGCTTCAATGCGTATGTTACAGATGAATCCTCTATTCAACAATCTCCCTGCTTCTGGGAGTAATATCTTTTTTACGTGCTCTTTACTCTGATAACACTTAGTATAATCCAGCTATCAAAAAGCTCTTCCATTTGAAGAATTCCTATCTCACTACTGGTATTAAAATTTACCTCGTTTATATCATACAATTAGTTCTACTCAAAGGACCAGACCATTGTTCTATGAATCAAACTATGGATTGTAATTGGTTTTTTAGAGATCAGAGATATAAGAAGATGTTTTTCAGAGAGAAATGCAAAGTATTTACGGAGTAAGAGGGTGTCAGTTTCTTTATTTTTTTTGGTGGCTAAAAATTTTTATTTTTTTACTGTTATTTAAATTTCAAAAGTGGACAAAAGTAGGTCAAAAAATGCCTCTCTGAAAGTCCACTTTTCAACTTTATTTGAGTATTTAAATCTCAAAACTGGACTTAACTCA
>Ga0078972_1008611_pt1 | contig 21102 bp, 20 predicted proteins | sample YelNatPaOPGAMG01_FD_67568 | JGI IMG/M metagenome (GOLD analysis project Ga0078972, IMG submission 67568) | Hot spring thermophilic microbial communities from Obsidian Pool, Yellowstone National Park, USA - OP-RAMG-01 (SPADES assembly) (version 2) | ecosystem: Environmental > Aquatic > Thermal...
CCCACCGAAATGCGGGGCGGCCAATCCAGGATGCCTTGTGTCGCAACTAGGCCGAGTAGGCGCACGAATGAAGGATCGCCAACCCGTACCTTCTCAACCTTTCCAACGGCTGAACACGCCGTCTCTGTACAGCGCAGACATCAGTGCGCCGTGTAAATCAGGTAGAGCCCGCCCATTATTACCAGCACGCCGCTGGCCTTCTTCAGCACGGCCAGACCGCGCGATCCCTGGTTCCAGTCCAGATACTTCTGCACGGCTTCCGCCGACGTACCGGCCCCGACGATGACGCCGCAGTGCCCCACGCCGTACGCCAACAACAGCCCTGCTGCATACAAAGGCGCCTTGCCCGCAACCTTGAATGTTGTAACCAGAACCGGGGCCATGTAGGCAAAGGTGCAGGGACCAAGCGCGATGCCGAAGATTAGGCCGAGCACGAGAGCCATCAATAAACCACGTCGGTGCGTCTTCACCTGGCCCGGCCCCGCGAATGAGAACGGGACAACTTCTAGCAGAACGAGACCGAAAACAAAGAAGACGGCGGCCATGGGATAGTTGACCCACCCGCCTAGGTCCCCGGCCAGTCGGCCCAAGGCGGCCGTGATCGCGCCGATCGTGCCGATCGTGATCAGGATGCCGAGAGAGAACGCACCTGCCGTGAGGAATGCGCGGCGCGCGGTCATCTCGGTCTGCCCCAGGATGAAACTCACGATGAGTGGAATGCTGGAGAGGTGACACGGGCTGAGCAAAATGCTGAGCACGCCCCAGACGAACGCTGCTCCAAGCGCAATCCCCGGAGCGCCCTCAACGGCGTGCGTCAGGGTAGCGAAGAGTGTCTGCATGGTCTACCCACCTTAATCCCGCCGAGCCGCGCGTGTGGCCGGATATCGCTGCACCACTCCACGTGCAGAGGAAACCTGATCGTTCGTTTGCGGAACAACTTTAAGCAGGAAGAAGCCATTCTTTCTAAGCTCGACCGGCCGATCGTCGTGGCGGGTAGCGCCGGGGTGCGGATACGTCATACCTCAGCGTAACGTGCCACCTGGCAGAACCCCTAGAATGCAGTGCGTAAGGATCTTGAACTCAGCCCACCGCCGGCGATCTCCCGTGCCTCACCTGAACGAAGTCGCGCCGCAACGAGGTCATTGGCGATGGCTGCCGCCACCAGGCGCCGGACCGTGGTCGCTTGTTACAGCTTAATGCCGAGGTCGTTGAGCTTGGCCACGATGTCTTCCTTGGAATAGTATCCGGTATGGCGGTACAGCTCCCTGCCGCTGGCGTCGAAGATGATTTGGGTGGGAATCGCCTCGATGCCGTATTGCCGGCCTGCCTCCTGGTCCTTCCAAACATCTATGAAATCCACCTGAAGCTTCCCGGCGTAGGTCTTCTTAAGCTCCTCAAGAATCGGAGTCATCATCCTACACGGGATGCACGAGGTGGAGCCCAGGTCCAGTAGCCGAGGCAGGCCGGTGCCCCCGGTGCGCACAGAAGCCGCGTGGACCGCATCGCCGCTCGGCGAACCGTTTGGCTCGGTGGACTGCTTTAGCGTTCCAACAGCCGCGATGGCGATCAGCAGCAGAGCAATAACGCCCGCCCTACTCCACATGAGCCGTTTCATCCTGCATCCTCCAATAGGCGAAACTGCATGCTTACATCGCGCGGCAGAGCCAGTTCGGCCGCGATCTGCATCGTTTTGAAGATGCCGTTGGGCACGACGCAACTGCTGCAGCAACCCTTCAGTGTTGCGCGGGCCGCCCCTAGCACCTCCCCGTCGAAGCCTGAACCGATCTCATGATAGGCATCCACAGCAGAAAGGCATGCGGCGAGGCGTTGAATGTTTCCGCACGGGCTGGCGATCTCAAGTGTCACCCGCGCCTCGTCATCTGCCGTTGCCCACACCTCCGTCACAAAGCCGCAGACGCCGGCATGTATGGTGCCCTGAACGCGCCTCATTGCTCCGCACCACTTGCTTCGTCGGAGTACGGGCGCACGCCGAGCGCATCCTTCACGATGGCGACGACTTTAGCAACTTCCTCCCGACTGTGTTGGAAGTGATGCCCCTTCTCAATCCCTAGGTCCGTGACCACGATGTGCACGTCCAGGGGCACGCCTGCCGCCTCAAATCCCTGCTTCAAACACTGCCCCTCGCATCCATCAATTGCTACCCGCTTATCGGCCTTGAGGGCGGTGTCTACAAAACTCGGCAGTCTGCCGGCGACGCCAACAGGGCAGTACATGTGGCCCTGCCCAAGCTGATCCAGCGCCTTTACGGCGTCGTTCGCGATCTGCCCAACGTTCGATCCGCCCGAGCAGGCAAAGAGCAGTGTCTTCTTATAAGGCGCACCATTATCCGCCATGGCTTGGTCCTCCTCTGATACCGGCGCGGCGTTTCAGGTCAGCAGCTTCTTGATCTCTTCCACGGAAGGCACCTTGCCGGCGAACTTCACCGTGCCATCCACCGCCAAAGCAGGCGTCGTCATCACACCGAACTTCACAATCTCGCGGATATCCTCTACTTTCTCCACCTCGGCATCCAATCCGAGTGCCTTCACGGCGAGCTCTGTGTTCGCCTGCAGAGCCTTGCATCTCGCACAACCGGTTCCAAGGATTTGCAATTTCATCCCTTATTCCCCCCTTCTATGGTTCCTCGTCCCGCGTATGGCTCACACGGGGCTATGTATCTGATTGGGGCTTCCGCCCGCCCACCAGAAACACCGTAAACGTGCGATTTCCATTCGGCGTGGGACGCTCAACGGTATGGGCTGTGGTTGCAAACAGGTCCGTCAAACCCAGGCGTTTCAGCATCTCCAGGAGCTCTTGGCGATCGAACCCGAAATGTTGCACGCCCGTGTTGTCCTGATGGAAGCTCCCGTCTTCCGTGTCCAGATCCGCCAAACATAAGAGGCCGCCAGGCGCTAACATCGTCGCAAGCCGAGCAACCACGCCTGGCACATCCTCAACATGATGCAGCGTCATGGCAGTCACTACCAGGTCCGCCTGGATGGGTGGAGCGGGTTCACGTTGGAGATCGGCAAGAAGCGTTCGCACTCGTCCTAGCCCCTGGTCCTGCGCCTTCCTCTCCAGTTCTGCCAACATTGCCGGCGAGCTATCTATGCCTGTGATTTCAGCGGCAAGACCTTGAAGTTCCAGGGTTACGAGCCCGGTGCCACACCCGTAATCCACCACGACAAGGTCCTTACGACCTTCCACACGCTGCCGGATGGCTGCTGCGATGTTTCGCGCTTGTTCCACACGGGCCGGATTGGCATCCCACGTGGACGCCGCATGATCAAAACGTGACACGCTCAAGAACCTCCTTTGTGGTGCATTCGGAGAAACCTCCGCACGATGCGGCACCCCCCGTGCCTACGGGTCTGCCAGGATCTGCCGGTAGGTAATCGGTGCTCCGGCCGGGCGTTGGTTTAGGAAGCGAATGTGCCTCACCCCCACTGCTTCTACCGGGATCGCTTGGCCGGTTAACAGATCCAAGGTGACGGCAGCTTCGCTATCATCTCGGCGCCGGCCCCATATAAACACGAAGCGGTCGTCGTGCAACGTCACGCCCTCAAATTTGAGGTCCCGAATGGAGGCAACCGGCTTTGCCGCTCCCGTAAACCATACCCGCTCCACCTGTGTCACCGGGATGCCGCCATCGCTCTCCTGCCGCACGTCCAGGGACTCACTCTTATTGAGGAGCATGGCAGCATCGCTGGGTAGGCCACTCCGGCTCTCCTTCCATTGGGGATGATTGCCAAAAGGCTCGATGGTGAAAATCTTTGCAACGTCCCCCTGCCTGATTTCTGCAAAGAGCGTGTCGCCGTCCCATTCCAGCCGTCTTGGCGTGCCCGCGGTGGGCAGATCGAGGATCTTCACGTCCTTACTCGCATCGCGCAGATCGCCCACAATGAGCCTATACTCGCCGCCTACGCCGTGGCGTTCGTACGCAGCCCATTGGGACCCGTCCTCGCGAACGGCTGCCGCGCCAAAGTCGAACGCCGCCCACAGCTTGCGCGGAGCAACGCGAGCCTCCGGCGATATGTAGTAGAGTTCATGCCCCGAGCGCGATGTACGCCGCTTTGCGATAATGGCGCCATCCTCCTGTGGGTAAAACTCACACGCACCACGGAACAGCAATACCGGATTCGTGCCTTGGAGCGTAGCTTGAACCAGATCGCCGTTGAGATTAGGCTCATTGGGAACCGGGCGTAGATATGCTACGGAATAGTGGAGTGTGTCCAGTGGTCCCCGATACACAAACTGCCCCCCGCCCGCCATATACAGAAAGCGGAACGCTTCGTATCCCGCAACCACTACTTCGCCCGAAATCGGTCCGCCGGTGTACTGCCTCCCTTCCGCCGGCATACCGAGGGCGCTGTTCGCGAAGGTAAATGGGATAGATTTGAAGATCCTCACCTCCTTCTCGCGCACCTTCAATCGCGCAGCCAAGTCCTTCGCGATGCGCGCGTGCACGCTGTCGTCCGCCCAGCCAGCAGTAGACGCTGCGACCATCGGTAGCAGCATGCCCAATCCCGCAAACACACCTGCCAATCGCCGCACAGAGCGGCCCACGTGGCCTAAAAACGACCTCCCGGAACCAACTATTGGTGCCACAGTGCAGATCCTCCATCCATTAGAGTAACAGGTTGAAGAGGTAACCCACGAGGATGATACCTGCACTGACAATCCCCGCGAAAACTCCGATGAGCTGAGGCTTCATTACTTTACGTAGAATGATCATCTCCGGCGGCGAGATGGCGATGACGGCCATAATGAACGCCAAAGACGTACCGAGGGCCGCACCCTTTTCCAAAAGCGCGCTTAGAATCGGGATCACCCCTGCTGCATTCGAATACAACGGCACACCCAGTGCAACGGCCATAGGAACGGACCACCAAGCGCCCTTACCGAGCGCCGCTGCTAAAGCGCCCATCGGCACGTACCCATGAATGCCGGCTCCTGCGGCGATGCCGGCAATCAGAAAGATCCAAACGCGTCCTACGATCTCACGGACGGCACGAGCGCCGGCCGCCACGCGCTCCGGAATATCCATGGCAGTCCCTACCGTGTAATTCGCTCCCGAGCGCAACTCCAGGACCCACGGCTCAAGAAAGCGTTCCATACGTAGGCGCCCGATCACGTATCCCGAGACCATCGCCACCGCAAGGCCCGTGCCTACGTACAGGGCCGCAACGCGCACGCCAAACATCCCCAACAATAACACCAGTGCCACTTCGTTGATCATGGGGGACGATATTAGGAAAGCGAAGGTTACGGCAAGGGGCACGCCGCTCTCTACGAACCCTAAGAACATCGGTACCGCGGAGCATGAGCAGAATGGGGTTACAATGCCCAATAGGGCTGCCAAAAGGATGCCCAGGTGCTCCTTCCGACCGGCAAGGGCAGCGCGAGCGCGCTCTGGGGTTAAATAGGTCCTAAGAATGCCCACGCCGAAGATCACCAATACCAAGAGCATGAACACCTTGGGCACTTCGAACACGAAGAACTCCACGGCCGAAGCAAGGTGCGTTCCGCTGGGCATGTGCAAAACCGAGTATGTGAGCCAACGGGACACATAGAGAAGCCGCGCATACACCATCCACCACACGGCCAATCCTAAAGCCACGGCCACAGGGATCAACCATCGAGCCATGCTCGCCGGCAGGCCCATAATCCACTCTCTTCGCGTATCTTGAACGCTGTTCATTGCCGGTACCTCACAAGTACTACGCTATATGCCCATTCAGCCAATTAGGCCGCAAAATAACAGACCTTACTCCTCGAAGGCTTTCCATCCGGAAACACCGATATGCCCTGCGCACCCCACGGTTAGCACAAGACGCTCCCTGCCCTACACGCTGCTAGAGCGGGCAGGCGCTCTCCTGCTGAGTGGGGCGAAGAGCAGAATAGCGTGCCTCCATCACCGCATCCACACATCCGAAGAACTGCATAATGCAAGGCACAGCAAGGCGGTAGTAAACCTGTAACCCGGCCTTCCTGGCCTTTACGATGCCGGCAGCCCTCATCACGGCCAAGTGCTTCGAAACGGTGGACATGTCTGATCCCACCAGCCGCTGGAGATCACACACGCACTTTTCCCCCTCGGCCAGTGCGTCTACGATCATGAGACGGCTGGGATGGGCCAGAGCTTTGATGATTTCGGCTCTTATCTCGTATCGTTCCGTATCCATACCGCGCCCTCCCGATACTGCTTGGCTATTATACCAAATTAGCTTGCGCCAACGCAATCCCCATTTCTCCCCAGGGTCCATGGCGGTGCCGGCAGCCGGTCCATCCGCTCCACCTTCGACGTAATACCCAACATACAGGGGATACGAAGACTTTTCCACGCAAACGTCCGGCTTGTGAAAGATAACGGCCCCGCCATTGCGCGCCGCGTCTCATCGGAGCACAAATTTCTGTTCCCCACTATCCGCCACGTACTCGCTACGGGTGACAGGAACAGGTATCATCGCAAATAGGAAACGGAGTGGACCATGGAACGTGCGCATGGAACGCCTCTACTCAATCAAGCGGAAAAGCCCTCCCACAAGCATTACGTGATCCTCGGGATGGCATGGGCCGGATGGGTCTTCGATTTCTATGATCTGATGCTCCTATCCTCGCTGCTGGTGGCGATCAAGCGCAGCCTGCACTTCGAGGATTGGGAACTCTCCCTCATCCTGGGCGCCACGCTTGCCGCAACCGCAATCGGAGGCATTCTGTTCGGAGCCCTGGCCGACCGATTCGGACGCAAGCCTACGCTGGCATGGACCATGCTCGTATATTCGTTCGGCACGCTCCTCTGCGGACTGTCGTCCAACATGTGGCTCTTCATGACGTTCCGCGTGGTTACCGGACTTGGCGTGGGTGGTGAATGGGCAACGGGGCAGACGTTGATCGGCGAGACGTTTCCCGCAGCCGTCCGCGCCCGATTTGCCGCGGTAATGCAGACGGGCGCGCCCATCGGCATCCTGCTGGCTTCTCTGGTGGGCTCTTTCCTTGAACCCATCTTCGCCCGTCACTTCGGGCCCACTTGGGGATGGCGGGCCTGCTTCTTCGTAAGCGTGCTTCCCGCACTCCTGGTGGTAGTCATCCGCAGGCATATGCCGGAATCCGATGTATGGCAACAACATTCAGCACAGCCCCGCCGCGGAGCGCTCATTTCTACGCTCATACAGGAGCCTCGCCTAGGCCGCCTCTTCATCCTTGGGTTAATCCTCGCCGTTGCTAATATGTCGGCCTATTGGTTCACGTATACGTGGTTGCCCAAGTATCTGTATGACCGCATGGGCTTCTCCATGGCGAAGTCCGGCCTGGCGATGGTCGCCACGCAGGTGGCAGGGATTCTGGGCTATCTAACGTATGGGGTAATGGCCGACCTCAGCGGCCGCCGGATTGCGTACACAATCTATTCGTTCATCTGGGCCCTGGGGCTTGTGGGCATCACGCTTTTTTGGGGCGCCATGGAGGCATGGCCGGCTCTCCACCTCGTCTTTATGGGTCTTGTGGGCTTCGGAACCGGCAATTTCTCGGGTTTTGGCCCCATCTTCTCCGAACTGTTCCCTACGCCTATTCGCAGCTCCGCCATGGGCACGGCCTTCAACCTCGCCCGGGGCGTGCAGTTTCTTACCCCGCTGATTATCACGTGGATCAGTGCTCAGCCCTGGGCGGCGTCGTCGGGGCTTGGCGCCGGCATTGCCGTGGGGGCCATCTTTGCTGCATTTACCGGCGTTTGGGTTTGGACGCTTCCGGAAACGAAAGGAACTGTCATTGCGCAATAAGCCCGACCTGCTACACACACGCACCACCAGGCGTGCGATGCTTCTGGGCTTCCCATTCCTGGTGCCGCCCATGCTTAAGCATACAAGCCATCCAATGGACGTGGGCAGCGAGCTCGCCGAGCTCCCATCGCCGCCGCCCATTCCCAGCGAGTTTCGCGGGGTATGGATTGCCACCGTCAACAATATAGATTGGCCCTCCCGGCCCGGTCTCCCCGTAACAGAACAGAAGCGGGAACTCCTAGCGATCCTGGATCGGGCTGCTGCACTCCATCTCAACGCCGTTGTGTTGCAGGTGCGGCCTGCCTGTGATGCCCTCTATGCGTCGCCCTACGAACCCTGGTCGGAATATCTCACAGGTACCATGGGCAAAGCACCCGATCCGCTTTACGATCCCCTCGAGCTGGCAACCGGCGAGGCACATCGGCGGGGTTTGGAGATTCATGCTTGGTTCAATCCCTACCGCGCCCGGCATCCGAGCGCCAAATCCCCCATCTCCCAAGATCATGTCAGCAAACGATACCCCGCCATCTGCAAACAGTATGGTAGATACCTTTGGCTTGATCCAGGTGAGGATCTAACACGGCGTCACGTACTGAATGTGATACTGGACGTCGTGAACCGCTATGACGTGGACGGCGTCCACCTAGACGATTACTTCTACCCCTACAAAGAGAAAGACGCCCAGGGACACGAACTAGACTTTCCGGACGAGCCGAGCTTCCGCAAGTACCAAGAAGCCGGCGGGCATCTGAGCCGCGACGATTGGCGCCGCCAGAACGTGGACACGTTCATCGAATCCCTCTACAACGCAGTGAAGAAGCGCAAGCCTTGGGTGAAGGTGGGCATCAGCCCCTTCGGCATTTGGCGCCCAGGATATCCTCCTCAGATCCAGGGATTCGACCCGTATTCCCAACTCTATGCCGACTCGCGCAAATGGCTCCAGCAAGGCTGGCTGGATTACTTGGCTCCCCAACTTTACTGGCCCATCGCCCGCAAGGCCCAGAGCTTTCCGGTATTACTCCACTGGTGGATCCAGAACAACCCTCTTCACCGCCACATATGGCCAGGACTTTACACCAGCATGGTGGACGGAGATGCAGGGCGAGCCTGGCCGGTAAACGAGATCCTAAATCAGCTAACCATCACACGGCAGGAGACCGGCGCAGGGGGCGCAATCCACTTCAGCATGAAGGCGCTCATGCCCGGTCACCCGGCCGGAGACGCTCTAGGCGCCGGTCCCTACGCGCAACCCGCCCTCGTGCCGGCGTGTCCATGGCTCGCCAACGAGGCACCTCGTCCGCCCAGGGTGTCGGCGGGCGTGGACTCTGCACGAAAAGTTCTCACGGTGCATTGGGTTCCTGCACGCGGCACCCATCCACGCCTTTGGCTCATTCACGTGCGCATGGGAGGCCGGTGGCAAACACGCATCCACCCCGGCGACGACCGCTCTGCAACATTCCCTCTCTCCCAGGAATTAGGAAAAAGCGATTGCGTTGCAGTGGCCTGCGTAGACCGTGCAGGAATGCAGAGCAAATACAGAGTGCACTTCCTGGGCCGGCGGTAGCGCCTTTGGGCTTCTCTGCGCGGTATAATGGCCCAGAAGGATCGAGTTCTGTTCCCGGTGAGCAGCAGATCCGTGCTCGGTCGCCGGATGGTGCCCCCCGCACCAAGGCGAAAAGGTCGCGTTTGCGCACGGCCATCATTGCCTATCCCGCCGTGCAGCAAACGCGTGCTATTCGCCCGGCGATCGCGTGCCCAGCGCCCCGTGATGCCGCGCCTCCATTGTGCGTGGCCCAAGGGATGCATGAGCCATCACTCGGAATGGAATTCCCTCCCCTGCAACGCCCGTGCGAAAGGAGCACAAACAACGTGGTTCATAACGTAACATTGATCCGGGGCGACGGCACCGGACCTGAGCTTGTCGCTGCTGCCAAGCGTGTCCTGGAGGCGACCGGGGTGCAATTCAACTGGGATATCCAAGACGCCGGCGTGGACATCATGGAGAAGACCGGTACACCTCTACCCCCCGAGGTCTTGGAGTCGATCCGCAGAAACAAAGTGGCATTGAAGGGCCCCATCACCACGCCCATCGGCACAGGGTTCCGCTCTGTGAACGTTGCTCTACGCAAGGAGCTGGACCTGTACGCCTGCCTAAGACCCTGCAAGTACTATCCGGGCATCCGGTCCAAATACACCGACGTAGACCTCGTGGTAGTCCGCGAGAACACGGAAGACCTTTATGCTGGCGTAGAGTTCGACCAACATACTCCAGAGGCCAAGCAGATCATCGGCATGTCCGGCGGGAGGATCCGCGAAGATGCGGCAATCTCCATTAAACCCATCTCCACAACAGGCACCCGGCAGATTGCGCACTTCGCCTTCGATTACGCCGTAAAGAACGGCCGAAAGAAGGTTACGGCTGTAGCCAAGGCCAACATCATGAAATTTACGGACGGCCTTTTCTTCCGCACCTGCGCAGAAGTAGCCAAGGAATATCCCCAGATCGAATATCAAGAGATGCTGGTGGATAACATGTGCATGCAGCTTGTGCAGAAGCCGGAACTCTACGACGTGCTGCTGCTACCGAACCTGTACGGCGACATTCTGTCGGATCTGTGTGCGGGGCTAGTCGGCGGTCTTGGTGTAGCGCCGGGTGCCAATATCGGCCGCGACGCGGCTGTCTTCGAGCCCACACATGGTTCTGCACCCAAGTATAAAGGGCTCAACAAGGTGAATCCTACTGCGCTCATCCTCTCCGGGATGCTGATGCTTCGCCACCTCGGCGAGAATGATGCAGCAGATCGGCTGGAGAAAGCAGTGGCTGCCGTGATTGCGGAAGGCAAATCCGTAACCTATGACATGAAGCCGGATCGCAACGATCCCACTGCTGTCGGCACCTCCGAGATGGCCGACGCCATCATCGAGAAGCTTCAGCAAGGCTAGGAACCGTCGCATCCTCTAGGAGGGGGCTATTGCCGTAGCCCCCTCTTGTTTTTTGGGGGAGGTCCCATTCCCACGCACGTCCACACAGAGCCATCGCCGTTAGGGGTAAGCCTCGCTGCCGCTCGGACACATAATTAGGGAAGGAGCGTCGGCGCGCTTGTGGCGCCCTACCTGTGGCAGTGTCGCGTGGCGGGCAAATCCGCATTCGGGACGCCGGCACTGCCCGGTAAACAGATACGAGGATTCCATTGCCATCCAAGGAGGAAGTGCAGTCGGCGAAATGAGTTGGTATCCACATCTCACAGGCGAGGGGCTTTTCCATTCCGTTCGCCATATGACGGACACAGTGGCCGATTATTTCGTGAACGAAGGTGCCGGCACTCCTCGCCAGGTTTATCGCTGGTTTCAGAGCCTCGCTATGGCGGAAGGCAAAGTCCTTAACACCACGCTGCATGACGTCGCCGCCGTGTGCAAGCTCCTCGCCACAGAGTTTAGCCTTGAAGAGGAACCTCTCTTGGTGGAGACGGAACCGGGCCTCTTTGCGCTACAGAACGTCAACGCATGGTGATGCCGCTGCGTAATCCCGCGCCAGGTGCTCCATGGAGAGCACTTTTTACGACACCTGAGCTTCGTTTTCCGACGACCGTGCGCCACGGACTTCCAGTACATCCAAGATCCGCAGCTCGTCCTCGGTCGTAAGGTGCAGGAACTGGATCCCTGCCAGAGTGAACCCGGAATGATCGGTGCGGGCATGCACCACGCGCCCTTTCGCGCGGAGCCAGAACTCCTGAGACGCTATGGAAGGCGCGGTGCGCGCCGATGGTCCGGACGGTGACGCCGGCAGTGGCATTCGGATCTCGACCATCATCCCGCGCGCCAATGGGCGGTGGCTGCGAACCTGAACGCCCCCCACACTAAGATCCACGGATTCGCCGGTAAACCACGCGCCTGCCAGATCCGAAGCTCGCAACACCCGGATGGACACAGCTTCCGAATAAGGCACACGGGGCATTTTGCGCCGCTGAATAGCCCGCACGGAACCGGCGATGTTGAGAGATAGGCGATCTGCACTGGCCTCGGCAACGGTAGCAGGAGCCAGATAGATCACACTGTTCGTAGGGATTACAAGGGACGCTTGGTTTCCCACGCGCCGCGCCTGGTGTGGAAGCTCGCTCTGAAAGGCCAGGTGCACGCGGTTATGGTCGGCAGCCTCTAAGTCGCCTGTCAGGTGGAGCGGGGGATCCTGAAACCGAACCTCTGCAATGCGAGCTGTTACGCCCATACCCAACACCTCCGCCATGAACCGTGGGCCCTTGTGTGCACGTAGTGCTGTGAGGATTATCGGAAGGAAGGCTCCGCGTGTAAAGCAATTTCGTTAAACCGCATCACCACCTGCGATTAGGGCTATGGCGGCAAGATCTTGCGCCTTGTCGCCGAGGGCGGCCGGCACTACCGTGCAAACCTCCGCGCTTCGCTTCCATGCGTACTCTCTCAGCGCCCGCCGGATGGGTTCTAGTATCAAATCTCCGGCGTGTACCGCGATTGTTCCCAACACCACACGCTCGGGGTTGAGGATCTGCACGATGTTGGCAATGCCAACACCCATATACGTTCCCGCCTCCTCCAGAATGCGTATGGAGAAGGCGTCTCCCAGTTTGGCGGCTTCCACCACATGCTTTGCGGTGATGTTCTGAGCTTTGCCGCCGGCGAACTCTACAAGCCGGCGCCCCCTACCATAATGGAGGCTCTCGCGGGCAAGGCGGGCGATGGCAGGGCCCGAGGCTAAGGCCTCCAAGCAGCCTCGCTTCCCGCAGTTGCAAAGGGGCCCATTCATCAGGATCGTCTGGTGCCCCACTTCGCCCGCAAGATCGTTCGTTCCCCGGTAAAGCCTTCCGTCTAAGATAAGCCCGCCGCCGATCCCTGTGCCCATGGTCATGAAGACCATATTGCGTGCCCCAACGCCTGCTCCCCACCGCCACTCGGCCAAGGCAGTGGCGTTTGCATCATTTTCGAGCACTACGCGTGTCCCAGGAAAGGCCTGTTCAAAAAAGCGGCGTACGGGCACCGCTTCCCAGCCGGGAAGGTTCGGCGGGCTCCACACAAGGCCGGCCTTCGTGTCCAAAGGGCCACCGCATGAGATGCCGATGCCCTCCAGAGACTCTGGGGAAACATGGTTCGCTTCTAGCAAGCTTTGGGCTGTATCGCGGAGGCGGGCTAGGATCGCGGTTGGCCCCTCCTCGGCACGTGTGGGCATCTCGGACCGCGCAGTGATGGTGCCTTCGGCTTCGCCCAATGCCGCGGCGCACTTTGTCCCTCCTATGTCAATTCCAAGGATCAATGGTGAACCTCCTTACGCAGGGCGAACGGCCGCGCGCACCCCAGGACCTTCCCATTTTCCTATGCATCTCGGCAGGATTGCGCGGCCCTCCGTCGAAACTCAGTAATGCAGTCCAACGTCTCCATTATGATACGCCATGCAGGCGCATCTACTCGCTGTGCCGTGTGAGCCGGGTAGGCAGGAGGGATGGGATGCATCCCATGGACCTGGTCTTTTGGAGTTGCCTCGCGCTGGGAAGCGCCTATACAATCGCCACAGTTGCGCTGGGTTCCATCTCCCACATCGCAGGTCATGCCGGGCATGCAGGAGATATCGGGCACGGACATGCTGAGTTCGGCCACGGCCATGCCCATGCATCGGTTGGAGGGCATCTTCCCCAAGGCCATGCGCAAGCTGTGTCCGGTGAACAAGAGGCTCAACATACAGCGATCGGTGCCGCGACCTCACCTCCTAGCCAGACGCTCTCACCCACAATCGCCCTCGCCCGTATCGGGGCATATCTGAGCCCCATGTCGGTCGCCGGTTTCCTCATTGGTTTTGGTGGCGGTGGTGTGGCAGCACGCGTCTTGGGTGCAAGTGCGGCATTGAGTACACTTTTTGCCTGTGTGGGAGGAATGAGCCTCTACTGGGTGGCATGGATATTGATCACGCGTTTCTTTGGCGGCGCCCAAGCGAGCAGCCACTTTTGCCAAGAAGATGCCGTGGGGCTTCGCGCCACGGTGATTGCTCCCATCGAAGGCCGCAGGCCGGGAATGATTACATGCGTCATCGGAGGCACGCGCCAACGGATACGCGCCATATGTGACGACGAGGAGGCATTCCCCGTGGGCAGCGTTGTACGCATCCGCCGCATCGAGCGTGAAACGGCGCACGTGTCCCGAGTAATAGACTAACAACGGCTTCCCGCTCATTGTGCTTCTACAGAAGGAGAGGATCTATGCTTCCGCCGAACCTAATCTTCGTCATTGGCTGGGCAGCACTAGGGATTGTAGCGTTTGTTCTGGCTCTCATCGGCATCTACCGTTCCCTCTACCGTAAGGTGGGACCGAACGAGGTGCTCGTAATCTCCGGCGGCAAAGGCGAATGGGTAGTAGATGAAAATGGAGAACGCCGGCGCCTGGGCTTCCGCGTAGTTAAAGGCGGGGGCTCTCTCATTAACCCCATCCTTGAGCGCTGTGAAACGATGTCCTTGGAATTGATCACTCTGGACATCGTAACGCCCGAGTTTTACACCAAGCTAGGTGTGCCCATCAAGGTAGACGGTGTGGCGCAGATCAAGATTAAGGGCGACGACGTATCCATCCGTACTGCTGCCGAACAGTTCCTCAACAAGACCCGCGATGAAATCAAACAGATTGCCTACCAAACGGTTGCGGGGCACTTGCGCGCCATCTTGGGAACCCTCACGGTGGAGGAGGTATACGCCGCCCACGAAACGTTCGCTCAGCGCGTGGCAGAAGTGTCCGCCGGGGACCTGGCGAATATGGGATTGGAGATCGTAAGCTTTACCATCCGTGATATCACCGATAGCCGTGGGTATCTGGAAGCAATCGGAAAGACGCGGATTGCCGAAGTAAAGCGTGATGCCCAGATCGGTGAAGCTCGTGCGAACCGGGATGCCACCATCCAAGCGGCGTTGGCAAATCAAGAGGCATCTACGGCAAAGTATCAGGCGGACACCAAGATCGCCGAGGCAGATCGTGATTACAAGCTGAAGCTTGCGGAATTCACCGCGGCCGTCAACCAGAAGAAAGCCGAGGCAGACCTTTCCTACGACCTCCAGAAGTTCAAATCGGCCCAAGCTGTGAAAGAACAAGAGGTTCAGGTTCAGATCGTCGAAAAGATCAAACAGACGGAGCTGGAAGAGAAAGAGATTGCCCGCAAAGAGAAAGAACTCATTGCCACCGTGCAGCGTCCTGCAGAAGCCGAGCGGGTGCGCATCCAAACCGTGGCGGAAGCCGAGCAATTTCGGTTGAAAACGACTGCGCTTGGCCAAGCCGAGGCCGCTAAAACGACGGGATTTGCCCAGGCCGAGGTGACGATGAAGACCGGCGAAGCGGAGGCGCAGGCCAACAAAGCCCGAGGATTGGCAGAGGCCGAGGTTGCCAAGGCGAAGGCTCTGGCAGAAGCGGCCGCCATCGAAGCCAAGGGCCTAGCAGAAGCAAAGGCTGTGGAGGCCCGGGGCCTTGCCGAGGCAGAAGCTATGGCAAAGCGAGCTGAGGCGTTCCGCGCCTATAACGAAGCAGCCGTAGCTCAAATGATCATCGAGAAGCTTCCGGAGATCGCCCAGGCTGTGGCGGCGCCGCTCTCTAAGGTAGACAAGATCGTGATGGTAAGCACAGGCGGCGACGGCATTGGTGCTTCCAAGATCAGCAGCGAGGTTACAAACATCATTGCCCAGGTGCCCCCGGTGATTGAGGCCATGATGGGCATAAAGCTCCAAGACCTTGTAAAGAGCGTGCCAGGGCTCGCAGGGCAGGCATCGCAACCGGCAGACGTGGCGCTCGGCGCCCAGGCGCCGTCTTCCCCGGCGGCAGAGGCAGGTGCGCCCCCCAGCGCTTCGTAAAGACACACAGCCGAGCGGATTAAAGGCGGCTACAGAGGCCCGAAAAAGGGTTCGTGCGCAACATGCGTCTGCGGAGGGAAAAGGATCCCGTGGCGGGGCACGCTCGTCCTCGAACAGGGGCACTGCCGGCATGGCCACAATCCATGTGGCCATGCCCACCTCCATACCGAGCTCTGCTTGACACGCCCTGTTAGGCGCGGGTAGAATACCGGCGCATTGCGCGGAGGCGTAGCCCACCGCACCAAGGCGCCATCGTCTAGCGGTCAGGACAGGGGGTTCTCAGCTCTCAAACCGGGGTTCGATTCCCCGTGGCGCTACCATTAGGGCCCGGCAGATGCATCTCTGCCGGGCCCTATCCCTATTCCGATGCTGTTCCGTGGGCCACATTGGTGCCACGCTCCTAGACGTCCACCGGCCCCGATATCTCCCCGAAACACGCGTTCGTAACGCAATCGCCCTTCCAGGGCGGCTTGCCCTGCGCTGCCCATTCTCGCCGTGCGGGGCACCGGCCTCTCCCTTCCCTGTGATGGAGCCGCACATTGGCGCGGTGCGTCGGCGAGGGTAAAAGCCAAACCGATCGGCTGCCGGGCACGAACACACCAGGCACGAAAAGAGAGGGCCCCAACCCGTGTGGATTGGGGCCCTGCGATGATCCTGGCGGCGACCTATCTTTCCGGGGGCTTGCGCCCCGAGTATTTTCGGCGCTGGCGGGCTTAACGGCCGTGTTCGGAATGGGAACGGGTGGGACCCCGCCGCTATGACCACCAGGAAACTTGAGAAAAGGAGGGAAGAGTGGACGGTGTAATGCGATTGGAGTGCGGGTGATACGAACCTCACGAACGCTGGAGGTCATGAGGTTGTGGGGACCACTCGTTCAAGAGCACGCGCTATTGGAATGAGGTTTGTAAGCCCTCGGCCGATGGGAACGGCTAAGCTCAACGCATTGCTGCGCTTACACTTGCCGCCCTCTTACCGGGTTATCTTCCCGAGGCCTTACCAGCTTAACACTGTGGGAGTTCTCATCTTGGGGCGCGCTTCGCGCTTAGATGCTTTCAGCGCTTATCGCTTCTCGACATAGCTACCCGGCGTCTGCGCCTGGCGGCACAACCGGTACACCAGAGGTCGATCCATCCCGGTCCTCTCGTACTAGGGACAGCCCCCCTCAAAACTCCTACGCCCACCGCGGATAGGGACCGAACTGTCTCACGACGTTCTGAACCCAGCTCGCGTACCGCTTTAATAGGCGAACAGCCTAACCCTTGGGACCTAATCCAGCCCCAGGATGCGACGAGCCGACATCGAGGTGCCAAACCTTGCCGTCGCTGTGAGCGCTTGGGCAAGATAAGCCTGTTATCCCCGGGGTAGCTTTTGTCCGATGAGCCCTGGCACGTCCACACGTAGCCAGAAGATCACTAGGCCCGACTTTCGTCTCTGCTTGACCTGTATGTCGCACAGTCAGGCTCCCTTATGCCCTTGTACGCACCGGCTGATTTCCAACCAGCCTGAGGGAACCTTAGGACGCCTCCGTTACCATTTGGGAGGCGACCGCCCCAGTCAAACTACCCGCCTGCCACGGTCTCGACACCGGATAACGGTGCCGGTTAGTATTCCAGATACGCCAGGGTGGTGTTCCATTGGCGCCGAAGCTCCCACCTACGCTCTACAAGCGTATCCGGAACACAATGACAGGGTGTAGTAAAGCTCCACGGGGTCTTTCCGTCCTGCGGCGGGAAATGCGCATCTTCACGCATGCTACAATTTCACCGAGCCTCTCGTTGAGACAGCGCTTAAGTCGTTACACCATTCGTGCGGGTCGGAACTTACCCGACAAGGAATTTCGCTACCTTAGGACCGTTATAGTTACGGCCGCCATTCACCAGGGCTTCAGTTCAAGGCTGCTCCTTTCGGTTGACCTCTCCCATTAACCTTCTGGCATTGGGCAGGTGTCAGCCCCTATACGTCGCCTTTCGGCTTCGCAGAGACCTGTGTTTTTGTTAAACAGTCGCTCAAGCCGCTTCACTGCGACCTCCAGGTGCAGAAGGCGCTTACTCCTTCCACCCCCAGAGGCACCCCTTCTCCCGAAGTTACGGGGTCAGTTTGCCTAGTTCCTTAACGAGAGTTATCTCGCGCGCCTTGGTATCCTCTACCTGCCTACCTGTGTCGGTTTGCGGTACGGTCAGATGCAGCCTCCCACGCGGCTTTTTGCAGCGACCTCCATCCCGGCTTCGCTTCCCCCGAAGGTTCCACTCGTCCGTGGCCATCCCTTTAATGGGGAGGGATTTGCCTCTCCCCAGGGACCATCCACGGAACACGGACAACCAGCCCCGTGACCGAAACTTTGGCCGCGTCCCCACGTGCTCAACGACTGCACCTGGCTCCGGATTATCAACCGGACTGCCATCGGCTACGCCTTTCGGCCTCACCTTAGGACCGGCTAAACTCAAGAGGACGAACCTTCCTTAAGAACCCTTAGGCTTTCGGCGGACGGGATTCTCACCCGTCTTCTCGCTACTTATACCGGCATCCGTACTTCCCTGCGCTCCACCCGGGCTTACGCCCGCAGCTTCGCCGCGCAGGGAACACTCCCCTACCGCGCCCAGGTGTTACCCTGAGCGCCCCTTGCTTCGGTGTTCGGCTTAAGCCCCCTTACATTGTCGGCGCAGGGACACCTCGACCAGTAAGCTGTTACGCACTCTTTAAATGGTGGCTGCTTCTAAGCCAACATCCTGGTTGTCTATGCATCCCCACATCCTTTCACACTAAGCCGATCCTTAGGGACCTTAGCAGAGGGTCTGGGCTGTTTCCCTTTCGACGACCAAGCTTATCCCCGGCCGTCTCACTGCCGCTCTATGGTGTCGTGCCATTCGGAGTTTGGTTGACTTTGGTAACCTGGTGAGGCCCCTAGGCCATCCAGTGCTCTACCAGCACGACAAAACGAGCGACGCTGCACCTCAATGCATTTCGGGGAGAACCAGCTATCTCCGCGTTCGATTGGCATTTCACCCCTACCCACAGCTCATCCAAGCCGTCTTCAACCGACACTGGTTCGGGCGTCCACCCGGGAATTACCCGGGCTTCCCCCTGGCCATGGGTAGATCACGCGGTTTCGGGTCTGCTGCCCGCCATCCTTATTTCGCGCTATTCGCACTCGCTTTCGCTGGGGCTACGCCGCTGAGCGGCTTAACCATAACGACGGACAACAACTCGCCGGTTCATTCTGCAAAAGGCACGCCATCACAAGGCCGAAGCCCTGCTCTGACTGTTTGTAGGCGCTCTGGTTTCAGGTTCTATTTCACTCCCCTTCCGGGGTTCTTTTCGCCTTTCCCTCACGGTACTGGTTCGCTATCGGTGGCAGAGCGTATTTAGCCTTAGGAGGTGGTCCTCCCAGATTCCCGCAGGGTTCCTCGTGTCCCGCGGTACTTGGGGTTCTTCCCACACCCACCGATCCCGTCCTACGGGGCTCTCACCCTCTTTGGCGGGCCGTTCCAGGCCGCTTCGAACCTTCTCGGTGGGTGCTTATGGAAGCCCCACAACCCCCAGGGAGCGCACTCCCTGAGTTTAGGCTGTTCCCCGTTCGCTCGCCGCTACTAGGGGAATCGCATTTGCTTTCTCTTCCTCCGGGTACTAAGATGTTTCAGTTCCCCGGGTGCCCCCCGTATGCCTATGGATTCAGCATACGGTGACCGGACATTACTCCGGCCGGGTTGCCCCATTCGGAGATCCTGGGATCTTTGCGCTTTTGCCGCTCCCCCAGGCGTTTCGCCGCTTATCGCGTCCTTCTTCGGCACTCTGCCCCAAGGCATCCACCAGACGCCCTTTGTAGCTTACAACCATGCATTCCAAAAGCCCATGCTCTTGAAAGAACGGTTCCCACACGTCTATTAAGCAACCGCCTCGATCGCGCTAGCGGTCTCTAGCGGCCACTCCGTAGACAAGGGACCTCGCGCTCTTTACGCATTTCCCTCTTCATCCACTCTTCACTTGTCAAGGTACATCCGAACCGAACCCGCATCTGCGGGCCCGCCCTCGTGATTGCTCTGCTAATATACCGCAGTCCATCCGCCGTTGTCAAGGGCATTCTAGCCCCTAATCAGCGGCCGCGCGGCACCTGCCGGTTATCCGCGTCCTGCGGCACACGGACGGGTAGTATACCGATGCCGAGCAACCGTGTCAAGTGTCTGATCCAGCAAATTTACGTTGGCTGCGTCAGCACGCGTTCTGGCCCCTTCCAACACCTCGCCGATATTCTGTACGCACTCCACACCAAACACATTCTGCATGTGCCGCACTACGCGCCCGGCCATGTCCTCCAACTCCACGGGCCTACCCAGCTCCTGCCGGATACTTGTTACCGGGTGATCGCGAATACCACAAGGTACGATGAGATCGAAATGGTGCAGGTTGGGATCTACGTTGAGTGCGAAGCCGTGGGTGGTGATCCACCGGCTCACTCTGATGCCGATAGCTGCGATTTTGCGCCGATCAATCCATACGCCTGTATGGGGAGGGAAGCGCCCGGCATTCAGGCCAACATCTCGCAAAGCTCCAATCAGAACCTGCTCCAAATCCCGAAGATAGGCATGCACGTCTCGGCCACGTGTGCGCAAATCCACAATGGGGTACCCCACAAGTTGGCCCGGCCCATGGTACGTGACGTCGCCGCCGCGATCCACTTCGTGCACGGCTATGCCCTCTGCTGCAAAACTTTCCCGCGAGGCCAGAAGATGCGCCGGGCGCCACCCCCTTCCCAGTGTAACCACGGGCGGATGCTCAAGCATAAGGAACACGTCCGGAAGGAGCCCTGCCGCCCGCAGTTGGGCCAGGTTCTTCTGCAAACGCCACGCTTGCAGATATTCCACGGACCCCAACCGCAAATAGAGCATTACAGGCACTGGCGTCAATCCGTTGATAAAGGGTATCCTGGAGGTACTGGCGAACGGGTTGCCAAGAGGTAATCCGGTGCTTGACAGTGCCACCGGTTCCGTGATATAGTGTAGCACGATACTCGGTGGCGCGCCCGTCCGCCGAGTATCACTATTGAGTCGGCGCCACGCGCTGAATATGCCGGGTTTCCCGAGTGGCCAAAGGGGGCTGACTGTAAATCAGCTGCGGAATGCTTCGGAGGTTCGAATCCTTCACCCGGCACTTCCAGTAGATCGGGCCTCGGCTTTGCCCTGAGCCCGGCCGGAATGTGCCCACGTAGCTCAGTGGCAGAGCACTTCTTTGGTAAAGAAGAGGTCATGGGTCCGATTCCCATCGTGGGCTCGCAACGGCACCCGCTCGGTGCCACGGTCCGCCTGCGTGATGCCGCAACTGACGATGCAGTAACCCAGAAATCAGTAGAGGAGATCTTCATCCATGGCCAAGCAGCGATTTGAGCGAACCAAGCCGCACGTGAATATCGGCACGATTGGTCACGTGGACCACGGGAAGACCACGTTGACCTCTGCCATCACGCGGGTATTGGCGGATGTGGG
>Ga0078972_1008614_pt1 | contig 21094 bp, 21 predicted proteins | sample YelNatPaOPGAMG01_FD_67568 | JGI IMG/M metagenome (GOLD analysis project Ga0078972, IMG submission 67568) | Hot spring thermophilic microbial communities from Obsidian Pool, Yellowstone National Park, USA - OP-RAMG-01 (SPADES assembly) (version 2) | ecosystem: Environmental > Aquatic > Thermal...
ATAATCAATCCACCAACCTAAAGATTTCACTGAACTTTCCAAATTCGCCGCATCAATCACCACCAAAATTTTTCCTTTTAGATAATTATTTATCTTCATTAAAAAATCTTTGGTTGATTTTAATTTAATTTTCCCCAAAGTCAATTTTTCTCAATTAATTTCATAGTTTTCTTTTTGCTTTACCTAAAAGTTTTTTGCTTTTCTGTGTACTTTGTGATTAAATATAATTCCCAATCTTTCCAATTACTTAAATCATCTTTTTAATCTTTTGAGGTTTTTATCAAAATAAACCATCTACCTTTACAGTTTAATAGCAAAGAGGCTGGCAACTACATTAATCAAACATGGTCAATAATCGCCATGTGGCAAAATTAAAAAAGTTATAAGCTGCTCCCCGCAAGTCTAAAATATATATCGGAAGATCTTTTCTAATAAAATAAACTGAACTATAACTCTCTTGCAATTTTGAGTATAAAAGCGCCAGATCGCGAAGATTACTTCCTCGCCATTGTAATATTTTGTCGATTGTCTCAAGCAGGTTCTTTTTAATATCTTGTTTTTCGTTTTCTTCCAAATCCTTTTTAACGAATGGCAAAAATAATTCTCCAAATTCCTTTGTCTGGATTTTACTAGCCGAAGGGTCATCGATTCTTAAACTCGATATAAATTTAAAAACTTTTGCCTTATCTTTATAAAGTTTTTCTAAATCATAATCTTTTTGCTCTTTTAAGAGCTTACTGGCTTCATTAATTCTAAATTCATTAGAAATTAATTCTTCTTCTATTCCTAATAAGGGAAAATTTAATCTTATTTGCAAAATAGTATTTAAGCACTGAACAAAGATTTTTCTAGCGAGATAAAGATGGTGTCTATGTCCTTTTTTACTTCCTGGTTGGGTGTATAAAAATGGTTTTGTTTCTATATCTCCATGAACAATAGAATTTCTAAGTTTCCAAAATTCATCATACCATTGCACTAACGCTTCTGAATATCCAAGAAGATTTAACAACGCAGTTTTAATCTGTGCTTTAACTCCTTTTTCTTCGTCTTCCGGCCTTAATAATGCTTCAAATGCTATATGAATATCTAATAGGGCCTCACTTAAATCTACGGGTCGCCCATGATGTGAGAAAGAACGGTTAAACCATTCCATAGCTCGCAAAATTTTTCTATCTTCACCATCTTTGAATATAAAATTTTTATGAATATAAAATGTCTTAAAGTAATCATTCTTTTCTATATCTTCAGCATTTAAAATGAATGGTACTGGATAAAGTTCTGCAGACGGAATATAAAGATGTCGTACTTCCTTTTCGATAATATCGAAATGAAATGGATGTTCTCCATTTAAAATTCCTTGATAATAAGCAAATTCATCATTGGCCCTTAATTGTTCATCTGTTATTTCAAATACAAAATAATTAAAGTGATCAAACTTACCATAATTTTTTAAATCGCTTAGTTGGGAAAATCTTAAAATAGTTGTAAATTTATCTAGCGCATCTTTTAAGCCTTTCCATTCTTCTGGATTTGATATTTCTGTAAATGTATAGGAATACTCTAAAATTGGTTGGTCTATTCTGGTCCTAAATAGTTTGGCGATATTAAGTAGGTGCTTTTTCACTTCCTCCTTTTCATTTTCTAATATAAAATAAGGTTTGATTTTTAGTCCATCAATCTCAATGCCTTCCCTATTATATAAAAGAAGATATGGGAAAATGACTATTACTAAATTTTTCGCGCGCTTTTCCATGATTTCAAATTAAATAATTTTTCTACTAACTTGTCGTTTTCTTTTTCTAATTTTTCGATTTCTTTTTCTTTGACTTCGGCTTTGAGTTGGTGGCATTTTTTGGAGATTTCGGCGAGTTTTTGGTGAAGCGGATTTTTGGAGTCAAATTTTGGAATGCCAACATGTTCCATTACTGAAGGTGTACCAAAACCACGCCCAGCAGAAGAAAATGATTTGATAAAATCACGGACTGGCTTTGAATTGATAATAGCGCAAAGATAATGGGCTTCGGATTCATTGTTAGTTGAGAAAAAAGTAACTGTCTCAAGAGGTATTATAGTTTTATAACCAAATAGAGTTTTATGTTGACTAACCACAGCAGAAATTAAGTCGTTTGCCATTCGTTTCCACACAACTTTATAATTTGAAAAGGTATACTCTCCAAAAAGTCGTTGTCCATAAAAAGGATTGCCAGATTTCTCATGGAAATGTTTATAAAGCGCTCTTTGAAGGAGAATATTTTTAAAATTAGTCAGGTAACCATAAGTTCTTGGCCATTTCTTTTTCATTTCTTCCTCCGAATAAGGAATTTGGGATGCAGGATGTGTTATTAACACGTATATTTGATGGAATGCTTCCCATATTTGAATATCTGAACCACGCAGCGCTGGATAAACTAAATCTTGTTCTATTATAGCTTCTGTTTTTGGAATTTTTGTTTTTACTTTTTCGATAAAATTCTCAACTAATAAATTTCCTTTTGATAATACATTTTTTACTTTTAGCCAAAAAATTCCATAAGGTGAGATATAAGCTCCGGCGTGAGCTTTATAATAATTTTTACCTTCTATCCTACCCAATTCTTTTATTTCCGCCGGGTATGTTTGCCAGGGACCGATACTTGAACCAATTGGTTTAGCAGTATATTTTTCCTTTTGTAGAAGAGGTAAAACCTCATTCAATAATTTATCAGCAGCAATTTTCCCTACATCCTTTTTCTTGTGCCAAACAATATAGAGAACTGGGTATTCTGTTTTCTCTCCTTTTTTAAGAATTATGGCAGCGGTTTTATTAGTTGCTCCTTCAAATGGTTGAACAGAAACTAAATCATGTGCTTTTAATACTTTGAGATATTTACCCTCACCTAATTGAAATCGTCTAAAACCTTCTCCTGCTCCTTTTGACTTAAAAACTTCCTGTGTTATAAGAAAGCCTAATTTTGCACCTTCTTTAAGATAATAATCAGCAGAAGCATAAACAAAAAGCATTGAAAAATCTCTTCTGCCTCTAATGAGAACATTTCGTGCTTGTCCAATTTTGGTCAATCCATACTTCTCCCATAGATTTTGTGTAGCTTCTCTATATTCTTTCGATAAATATTGCCACATAATCCATGGCGGATTACCAACAACAAAATCAAATTTACCAGCAACCATTGGAGCAAAGGCGTTTTTTAGAAAACGTGCCCAGATGCCGTTTTTATTTTCTTTCTCAAGTTGTAAAATTTGGTTATAAAAATTTTTAACAATTTCCTGATTATACGGAAAAATTAATCCTTCATTTTTAAATCTTACCATTGCTTCATCTACCGAATACTGATTTTTTACCATTTCTTCAATAAGTGGAGCAGCGCGGCTTAAAGTAAAACTTTCCCTTACCCAATCTGCAGGAATTCTAAATTCGCCAACAGAAGTTGAGACAGGTAAAAAGTCACCAAAAAGATTCCCAGTTACTCTTGTAGGAGTTAAAACAGAATCACAAAGATAAATTGGAATCTCTATTGTTCCTCCTCTATCTAAAACTTCATTCACTAAATCTCCTAAAGCAAATAGATAATTAGTGCGCGCAGCAATAACAGCTAAGGGATTTAAATCAAATCCCCAGATATTGGCAACAATTCTTTTAGCAATCTCAAGATCAGGCATTTTTTCTTTTTCTCTGCCGTGTTTTATCGCCCGCTGAATTGCCAGGACGAGGAAAGTACCTGAACCACACGCAGGATCTAAAAATCTTTTGAGCGTGTTACCATCATAGCCAACTTCATTTAGTAGTAATTCTGCCAACCAATCAGGTGTATAATACTCACCAAGACGATGACGAACTTCTTTTGGAACCAGATATTGATAAAGCTTTTTAAGAAGGTCACGAGTTGAATCAGGATTTAAAGTTGTAGTCGCTGGTTCAAATTCTGATAATGTTCGGGAAATTTCTTTAATCACATCTGGTAGAGCTGGATAATTGAATGCATCGAGGTACCAGGCGAAGAAATCTCCTTCTAAAAAATTATTAATTCCTTTCTTTGCGTATATTCCTCCATTTTCAATGTCTTCAAGTTGTTGTTTTAATTCATCATCTGAAAGATGAGTAAGATAAGATGCGAAAGAAGATGTTAAATAAGTTTCTCTTAATTTGAGAATTTCAACTGCTATAAGTTTCATTAAAAAGGCAAAATAGGTATGAATAGAAAATAACAACTCTTGGAAATTAATTTCAGCACTAACTGAATAATATTTTAATAGAGTTTCAAATTCCTCGCTCTTTTTCATTCCATTGAATTGTTCTCCATATATAATTCCAAATAATCTTTTCCATTCGTTAAAAAATGCCTGAATCCGTTCATTCCCCCAATTTTTTAAAGCATTAGTAAAAGCTGAAACTGCGTCTTTCCCTATTTTACTCTCTGGACCAAATTTTTGAGTTAAGTTTTCAGCAGTTAGAGGCAAACGATATAATGATCTCAAATAGATTAAAAAGGTTTTAGCAGTTTCTTGATTAAATAAATATGCACCTTCTTTAGGTTCTTTTATCCATTTACCTTGGCGATGTTTTACAAAAAATATTTTTTCTCCGTCAAATCCTATCCCTGCCAATTTATTTAAATCAGTCTTTTTTGATTCTTCAGATAAGTAATTTATTAATTGGTTATAAGCGTGTTCTATTTTTCGTTTTGAAAAAAATGAATTTGGAGCTTCGTATTCAATAATAACTCGTCCATGGACTGCATCCGGACGTCCTTTAATAATAGTACGACCATAACAAGTTTCAAAATTAATAGAAAGTTCTTTACGCACAGGTTCCAAAAGCTTTTCAAATTCAATTTTAAGTTCATCTTCGGTTTCAATTCTTTTAAGCAAATCCGACGTAGACCCAATAAGATCATCGGCTATTATAAAAAGCACCTTTTTATCATTTATTTTTTCCTCTTTTTCTTTATAAAATTCTGCCATTTTTTCATTTTCCCATAAAAAATTGGGTTTTTCAAGCCAATTTTGGTGTGGGAGTAAAGCCGACTTCCCTTTCAATAGCATTTAGTTTTCACTTTAAAAGATTTTGATTTTTTAAATACTCCCGTGCCTTATTTAAAGTTTCTTCAACAAAATTTAAATATTGTTTGGCTTCTCTTAATTCAATGATTATTCCTCCTTCATATAAATCTAAATTTCTCTTTTTTCTCATTTTATCGCCAATTATTTCGATATCTTTATCACCCAAAATTTCGGATAATTTCTCCAAAATCTTAATATGATGTCCTTTTCTGCTTTTTATTCTGTAACCCTGGAGGGCGAGAAAAGTAATTCCTATTTTGATTAAAGCAGAATAAGAGAAATTAAAAATTACCGCCGGCCTATTATCGTTAAAAGCGATTCGAAAATCCTCGATTGCATTCCGAAAATATTTTAAAATTGTCCTTTTATCAAATTTTTTTCTTCTGGAAAAATTTCGTATCGAAATGGAAATTCATAAAATTTTTATGTATTTTTTAGAAAATACATCTTTTAAAAATGGGTCTTTTTCTTTTTTCCTTTTCTCAAATTCTTTTTTTGTTAATTCTACTGAATTTATTTCTCGCCCAGTTAACCTTTGGATTTCCAAAAAGACTTTTTGAAGTTTGAGAGTATCGAAATCTCCAATAATTAAAAGATCAATGTCGCTTTCCAAAGAAAGGCGATCTTTGGCATAAGAACCAAAAATATAAGCAGAATCAACCCCTTTTAAGTTTTTTAGTTTTTCTTTTAAAATTTTTTCAAACCCCAGACCTTTTAAAATGATTTTTTTGTATTCTTTTAAAAAAGGATATTTTGAGTTTAAAAAGAAATATCTCTCTTTTCCTCGAAATTCATCAGAAAGAATTCCTTCTTTTTTAAGTTCAACAAGTTTTTTATAGAGATTAGATGGATCTTCTTTTAATAATTTAGCCAATTCATTAACATAAAAACTCTCCTTTTCATTCAGAAAAAAAAGGTTGAGAACTTTTCTTGTTATTTTTGAGCGCAAAGAAATCATATGGTTAATTATTACTATAATTATAGTAAATTTTTACAAAATTACAAGTGATTTATCCTAAACCATTCTTTCATTTTTCCATAAAAAATTGGCCTTTTCAAGCCAATTTTGGTATGGGGTTAAAGGTAATTTTGGGTTGAGGTTTAAAACTTTGTATTTGACCTATAATCAGCAAACAATTTAAATCCGCTCTTTTCTTTATAAATATTTTCTGAATTTTACGTTTGTAAATCTTTGGCCCTCTCTGACGATTTCCTCAATTTCTTTTTCTTCAAACGGAGTAAAAATTTTTCCAGAAATCGTATTGTTTTTTTGATAATTTTGGAGATAATAAATCTTCGCTCCCTGAATTTCTTTGCAGATTTCTAGAATATCTTCTTTTTTATAAAATTCTTTCATTATCGTTGTTCTCAATTGATAATCTATTTTTCCTGAAATTAAAGTTTTAAGAGATTCCTTGATGTTTTCAAACATTTCTTCTGTTAAAATACCTCCTGTAATCTCTTTGTATTTTTTAAAATCATCTAATCTCTGTTTTATATCCATTGCTACATAATCGACCAATTTTTTATCGATCAAATACTTTAACATCTCTGAATTTGTTCCGTTTGTTTCTAACTCAACAAAATAACCGAGTTCTTTTATTCTTTTAATAAAATCTGGGAGATCTTTATTCAAGGTTGGCTCCCCTCCACTCACCGCAACCGCCTCTAAAAAATTTCTTCTTTCTTTTAAAAAAGAAAAAATTTCTTTTTGCGAAATTTCTTTTTGTTTTTCAATCTTCTCTGGCAAAACTAAATGGGGCACATAGCAAAAAGAACATCTCAAATTGCAACCACCCAAAAAAATGACTGTTGAAATTTTATCGGGATATTCAATTAAGCTTTGCTTTTGAATTCCTAAAATTTTCATTTAAAAATTGTTTTTATTTTTTAACAATCTCTGGTTTTTAAAAATTTCAAAACGATAAAATAAATTAATCCTGAAAAAAATTTGCTCATTTTTTTTTATCGGTCCAACTCTTCACTTTTGCTAAAATTCCAATTTTCATTAATTTTATTTAAAAGCGTTTCTTTTTTTCAAAATAAATTATTAAAAAAACGGTTCCAATTAAAAAATTTTTCAACAAATTTAATCTAATAAGCTTTAAAAAAAGTTTAAAGATATCTTAATAGTTTTTTCAACTAACCCTTTTCAGCCTCCTCTTTTTTTCTTTTTTCTTCTTCGTATTTTTTCCAGACCTCGATGACTTTTGTCTGGCCCAATCTTTCTAATTCTGAAAAAATCATTTCTCGAATCTGCTCGCTCGAAACCAAATCCTCGGTATCAACAAAGGCAATCGTCATTGCAGCTACCTTTGTGACCACATCTTTTGTCTCTTTTTCCGACAAACCCGCTGCCTTGCAGGCCTTCTCGATCGATTTCTCTACTTTATCGGGATAAAAAATTTCTTCTATCCCGTTTCTTTTAACCACTGCTCTTGCCATTTTTCTTCTTTTTTTCTTTTTTAAAACGACCTTTTAACAATTCTTCTAATTCTGAAATTATTTTTTTCTCATCCAAATTATATAAATCGCACACTTGACCTAAGGTAAGACCCTCTTCGAAAGAAAACATCGGGCAAGAAAGACAGGGCAAATGATGTTTTAAAAGAACTTCTTTTGCAGATTTTATTTTGAGAACTTCTTTGAGGGGAGTGTTTTTATCTATTCTTTCAATTGCCATTTTGCCTCGATTGGTTTATTTTACTTAAAAAAACGAAATTTTTCAATAGGTTGTCAATCTTATATTTTTTGTTAAAATAAAAGCAATGAAACCTCTTTTTTTCTTTCTATTAGAATTAGAAAAATTAAAAGGAAAAATGAGAAGGGGCTGGTTGCTCCATAAAATTAAAAACGGAGAAACGACAGCTGAGCATATTTTTCATTTGGCTTTTTTAACCTGGGTTTTGGGCCGAGAAAAAAAATTAAACATGGAAAAAATGTTAAAAATTGCTCTTTTGCACGATGTTGTTGAAATCTACGCTCCGGATCTCACCTCATACGATGCTTGCGGCATTAAAAAAGGAATCACGATTAAAAATTGGAAAAAAATAAAACCAAAAGAAGGCCGACCGACAAACGAACAAAGAAAAATTCTTGCTCGAATAAAAAGAAAATTGGAAGAAAAAGCGATGAATAAAATCACAAAAAAACTTCCAGCGGATTTAAAAAGAGAATTTAAATTGCTCTGGTTCGATTACAAAAACGGTCTTTCAAAAGAAAGCCGTTTTGTTAAGCAAGCAGATCGTTTCATTAATTTTTTTCAAGGAATGATTTATAGTAAAAAGTGTAAAAAAATAAAGAAAAAACTTTGGCTCCAAAGAATTAAAGAAGTTATTGATGATCAATATTTGTTGAATTTGTTAAACACAAGCGAAAGTTATTTTTTTAAAAAATAATTTTAAAAAACTTTTATGAGTTTCAGAAAGCTACTCTTGACTCTTTTTTTAATTTTTGTCGTTTTTCCGACTCTATTGGTTATTTTGGGTGGCGGAGCTCTATTCTGGTTTGCTCAAAAAAAAGTAATGCCCACAGTTGAAAATCTCACAAAAGAAATTTCAAACAACAATTTGTTCCCCGCAAGCTTGCAAAATTTAAAACTCATCCCCGCAACAACAAGCAAAGAGCATGAAAAAGGATTATCGGACCTTTTCGAATTAAAAGATGCTGACGGAATGATTTTCCTTTTTGATAAAAAAGAAAAAAGAATTTTTTGGAACAAAAACACTCATTTAGATTTAATCTTATTTTGGATTTCTGATAAAAACATTGTCGGCATGGATTATTTGCCATCGATCGAAAAAACAAAAGAAATTAAAATGATTTCCTCTCCGGAACCCGTAGATAGCGTCGTTGAATATGTCATCAAAAAAGATGATGATTTTTTCATCTTTTCTCCTTTAAGAAATATTTCTCTTCCTCTAAAAATTAAAGGGTTGGCAAGAAACGATTGGTTTTCGGGGGGTGAAATGATGCTCTCGATCTTGGACGAAAACAAAAAAGTTATTTCTCAAAAAAAGATATTCTCTCAAGAAAAGGATCCTGACTTTACCCTTTTTGAGATTGAAATCGAAGATTTTTCCTTTCCGATAAAATTTTTAAAATTTGAAAATTTGAAAAAAACCAAAGAAAAAATGATTAAAATCTCTTTATCGCTCGAGAATTCTCCTTAAAGCAATGGATTTTTCTTTTAAGGTTTTAAAAAATTCAAAAGATTGTAAAGCAAGGCTGGGAATTCTGAAAACACCCCATGGCATCATTCACACTCCGGCTTTTGTTCCTGTGGCAACAAAAGGTGCTTTACGCGGCATTGATCTCAAAGAAGGAAAGAAATTTGGCACTGAAATTTTTATGGTCAATACCTACCATTTTTTCTATCAAGAAAGATACAAAATTGTAAAAAAATTCGGCGGTTTGCATTCTTTTTTAAACTTTCATTCTCCTTTAATGACAGATAGCGGCGGATTTCAGGTTTTTAGCCTTGGTTTTGGAATCGAACACCAAATTGGCAAAATCGGTTTTTTCCCCAAAGAAAAAAATGTTAAAGAAAAGAAAAAGGGTTTTGTCAAAATCTTTGATGAAGGCGTTGAATTCAAAGAACCCAATTCAGGAAAAAAAATTTTTTTAACACCAGAAATCTCAATAAGAGTTCAAGAAATTTTGGGCGCAGATTTTATTTTCGCTTTTGACGAATGCACCTCTCCCTTTCACGATTATCAATACACGAAAAAATCAATCGAGAGAACCCATCGCTGGGCAAAAAGATGTTTGAAAGTTTTTAATAAAAAAGGAAAACAAAGAATGTTTGGAATTGTTCAGGGAGGAAACTTTAAAAATTTAAGAGAAGAATCAGCGCTTTTTATTTCCTCTTTGCCGTTTTTTGGAATTGGCATTGGAGGGCCGATGGGAAAAGATAAAAAAGAAATGCATCAAATTTTAGAATGGACAATTCCCTTGCTGCCAAAAACAAAACCGCGCCATTTGTTAGGTATTGGTGAGATCGAAGATATCTTTGAAATCGTTCAAAGGGGTGTGGATCTTTTCGATTGCGTTTTAGCAACAAGATTGGCAAGACACGGCACTGTCTTTACAGAAAAAGGCAAAATTCATCTTCGCTCTTCAAGATATCTCAAAGAAAAAATTCCTTTAGATCTAAAATGTCAATGTCCAACCTGTCAATCTTATTCCCGCGCCTATTTATGCCATTTGTTAAGAGAAAAAGAGATTTTTGCCATTCCCCTTTTAACCGCACACAATCTTTTTTGGATTTTAAATTTATTGAAAAAAATCCGAGAAAGCATCAAAGAAGGAAAATTTTTGAAATTCAAAAGAGAATTTTTAAAAAGATTTTCTCGATAAAATTTTGTGCCGGAGCGCGGAATCGAACCGCGATCCTCGGTTTTTCAGACCGATGCCTTGACCACCTTGGCTACTCCGGCTCTTTTTGATTATAACAAAAAAAATTTTCAAAACCAAATGTCAATGGTGTGTATTTGAAACAATTCAAGCCGACTTTATTAACGGGCGAGGGGCGCGGAAGCGCTAAAAACCGACCCCCCTTCCACCCCACTATGCCAAAGAGCGGAAGAGGAAAGAACGATTTCAAGTTTTTCTAATTCCACTCTACGGGGTTGCGAAACTATGCCTCGCTTGACGGCAAATTCTTTTAATCTCCCGATAGGACAATCCAGCGAGTAAGTATATAGACTATAAAAAATATTATAGCAATAAAAATGATAAACGTAAAAAAAGCCGCTTCCAAGGCAATTTTCTTCGGCTCTTTTTTCGTCGGGTAGTGATGCATCCATTCATTGTAGCTAATGAGATAAGCCATAACCGCGGCGATTAATGCGAAAGGAAGGAAAATAAGATAAATACTCATGTTCATATCTGTACATATTTTAATTATACTTTACGGGGTTTTTTCTCCAACCCGCCTGCCGGTAGGCAGAAACCAAAAACAAAAAAGCAGAAATCACCGCCATTAAGCCTCCAAAAATAAATGGGGCGCTAACACCAATATAAGTCCAAAACAAGCCGGCGATAAGAGAAGCAAAAAAAGTACATAGACCGATGGTGGTCTGATAAACGCCAAAGGCCGTGCCTGTCTTTTCTTGGGGAACTAAATTAGAAATGTAGGCCTTACCCACCCCCTCGGTAAGGGCCATATAAATTCCATAAATTGGAAAAAGAAACCAAAGAAAAAGACTGGAATTGATAAGGCCGAAAAAAAGATACACAGCGGAAAAAAGCAAAAAGCCGGTCAAAAGCACTTTTTTCGGTCCGATTTTATCAGAAATAATTCCGGCAGGTGTTGAAAATATCGCATAAGTAAAATTAAAAAGAACATAAGCCAATACAACTAAAGTCAACGATAAACCCAAATTCTGCGAACGCAAAATTAAAAAGGCGTCTGAACTATTGCCCAGAGCAAAAATAAAACTAATGAATAAAAAAATCTTAAAAGAGGGGTCAAGGTTGCGCCAATTAAAACGAAGGGCAGAAAAAGAATTTGCTTCCTTCTTTTTTTCTTTGACAAAAAAGAACAACAAGAGAATTCCAATAAAAGCCGGGATAAAGGCGAGAAAGAAAATTGGGCGAAATTTATTATCTAAAAAATGAATTGCTAAAAGAGCAAGAAGCGGCCCGATTACTGCTCCCAAAGTATCAAGCGCCCGATGAAAACCGAATGCTCTTCCGCGAACCAAATTCTCTGAACTTTCGGAAATCAAAGCATCTCTGGCTGAAGTTCGTGTTCCTTTGCCAAACCTGTCAATAAATCGGGCGAGCAAAACAAACGGCCAACTAAAAGCCAGCCCTAAAAGTATTTTAGAAATGGCGGAAAATGAGTAACCTAAAACAACAAAGGGTTTTCTTTTTTGAAATTTGTCGGAAAGCCAGCCGGAAACAACTTTTAAAATGCTGGCGGTTGATTCGGCAATGCCTTCTATCAAACCGACGATAGCCCCTGGTGTGCCCAAAACACTGGTCAAAAAAATCGGCACCAGAGGATAAATCATCTCTGATGCCACATCATTAAAAAAACTCACTAGCCCCAAAACAAAAACATTTTTAGAAATCCCGAATTTATTTTTCATAAAATTTATTCAATTTTGCGCCCAAAATCGGTACCTCTTTTTCTGATTGGCGGAGGGCAGAGGACTCGAACCTCTAAGGGATGGCTCCCACCGCTTTTCGAAAGCGGCGCCTTGCCAATTCGGCCAGCCCTCCTCAAAATGGACGCGCCCTGACTCGAACAGGGAACCTACTGCGCGTAAAGCAGTCGCTCTGCCAGTTGAGCTACGCGTCCTTTGGTCTCATTTTTTATTTTATCAAAAATTTTTAAAAATTAATGGGCGAGGTGGGATTTGAACCCACACGGGAAAAATCCCCGACGCCCCTCAAGCGCCGATGTCTGCCAATTCCATCACTCGCCCTCCCTTCTTTTAATTTTCTTTTTGTGTCTTCTGAGATAATAAAGTTTTTTTCTTCTTACTTTTCCCCTTTTTAATATCTCAATTTTTGTAATTGTGGGCGAATGAACGGGAAAAATCCTCTCGACACCCACGTTTTCAATTTCTCCCCGTACAGTAAAAGTTCCTGTCGCTTTTTTGGGAGATTTTAGGGCAATAACAACGCCCAAAAAAGGATGGATTTTTATCTTTTCTTTTTCTTTTACTTTTTGCCAAACACGAATGGTATCGCCGACTTTAAAAGGGATTTCTTTTTTCAATTCAATGCCTTCTTCAAATTTCAAAATTTCTTCTTTCATATTTTTTTATCTTTCTAAAATAATAATCTTTTTTCCATCAAAAATCAAATCCTTCTTTTTTAACGAAATCTTGTTTAATTTTTCAATTTTTTTGATTCCTATTTCTTTCAAAAAATCGTTCATCTTTTTTTGATCGTCAAAATTGTTGACAACAATCATTTTGGGCTCCAAATCAAAAATTGTTTTTTTTGCCTCTTTTACACTGAAGGAATAATCAGAAGGGAAAAAGAAAACAATATCGACCTCACCGATCTCGTCCAATTCTTTTTTGAATTCTTCCAGGTCAAAGGGGCTATCAAAATAAGAAACAATTATTCCTTCTCCCTCGGCAACAAAAAAATTTCTTTTCTCTTTTTCCTTTAAAAACGAATATGCCCAAACAAAAACCTTTTTTATTTCATACTCTCCGTCTGAAGAAATAAAAATGGTTTCTTGGGGTAATGTTTTTAAGGAAAAATCTGTTTTTGTCTCTAAAACAATATCGGGTTTTGAATTGTTAATTAACTTTTCTTTGTCTTTAAAAGAACCTAAATACAAAATAACATCTTCTTTCTTTCCGGTCGAAAAAACAATTTCTAAAAATGGGCCTGAATTAACCTTGGCTTTCATAATTTTTTATTTTATCAAACAATCTTGAAAAAATCAAGAAAATAGGTTAAAATTAAAATTATGATAACCATTTTTTCGGAAAGAGAAGAAAAAATCCCAAAAGCAGACGATGTCGTCGAGGGTGAGGTTATTAAAAAGGAGAGTTCCTTTATTTATCTGAATTTGAATAAATTGGGTGTTGGTATTATCTGGCCAGCAGACGTTATCAAAAATAAAAACAAATTAAAAAAAATAAAAACCGGCGACAAATTGTTGGTGAAAATTGTTTCTCCTGAAAACGAACAGGGTTTTATAGAAGTAAAACCAGTAGAAGGTCAACCAACAGAATTCCCCGCTAAGTTTTCTGCAAAAATTACTAGAGTTTTAAACGACGGAGTTGTCTGTCAAGCGTCTTTCAGTAAAAAAGATGAATTCTTTGTGCCTTTGGAAGATTTACCAGAACCGATTAAAGAAAAATTCGAAAAAAAAGAAGATTTAATGGGTCAAGATATTGAAATCGACGAATCGCTTTCGCAAAGCATCTCTGTTTTTCAAGAAAAAGAAAAAAAGGAAAAAATAAAAGAAGGTGACATTTTAGAGGGAATTGTTTCAAACATTACTTCTTTTGGTGTTTTTGTTAAAATAAAAAATAGAGAGGGGTTAATTCCCTTTTCATCGCCAGAAAGCCAATCTTTGAAAATGGGCAAAAAAATAAAAGTGAAAATAACGAAAATTTCTGGCGATAAAATTTTTCTTTCGTTGATCTCGTAAAAAAATGATCAAACAGATTATTAAATTTTTTCTTTCGATTATCCTCTTTTTCTTTGTCCTCGCTTTTTTATTTAGTTTTTTTTCTTTTCAATCGGAAAAAAAAGAAATTTCGCTTTCTCAATTGGTCAACGATATCAACGACAATAATGTTAAAAAAATTACCATTGTTGGCCAAAATCTGATTATTACTTACCAAGACGATGCTCAAAAAATTGCAAAAAAAGAAGTAGAAAGTTCCCTTTCCCAATCGTTGATTAATCTGGGAGTTCAAAAAGAAAATCTAAAAAAAATAGAAATCGAACAAAAAGACGAGGGGAAAATTTTAAGTATTTTAAGTGGTCTTTTTTATTTCCTCTCCCCTCTTTTATTTTTAATTGTTTTTTTCTGGTTGCTTTCAAGACAAACAAAAGGAGGAATTACTCAAACATTTAGTTTTATCAAGGCAAAGGCTCAAATTTTAGAAAAAGGATCCCTGCAAAAAGAAAAGATTACCTTCAATGATGTGGCTAATTTGAAAGAAGCCAAAGAAGAATTAAAAGAGGTTGTGGATTTCTTAAAAAACCCCAAAAAATACGAAAAAATGGGAGCCAAGGTACCAAAAGGCGTTTTATTAATCGGGCCTTCGGGTTCGGGAAAAACACTTTTATCAAGGGCTGTAGCTGGAGAGGCCAACGTGCCTTTTATTTATGCCTCCGGTTCCTCCTTTGTCGAATTATTCGTCGGCGTTGGAGCTGGCAGAATTCGAGATCTTTTTGAGACGGCAAAAAAATATCAACCAGCGATCATTTTTATCGATGAAATCGATGCCATCGGAAAAATGCGTGGTCCGGGTTTTATCAGCGGCGGCCATGAGGAAAGAGAACAAACTTTAAACCAGTTATTAACAGAAATGGACGGCTTTGAACCCAATACCCAAGTAATTATCTTGGCAGCAACGAACAGACCAGACGTCTTGGATCCAGCACTTTTGAGACCAGGGCGTTTTGATCGAAGAATTGTTTTGGATTTGCCCGATATCAACGGCCGAGAGGAAATTCTAAAAATTCACTGCCGAAAAAAACCCTTAGCTCTGAATGTTAACCTTCGAGAAATTGCCGAAAGAACAGTCGGTTTTTCTGGGGCCGACCTTGCCAATGTTGCCAATGAAGCAGCAATTTTAGCAGCCAGAAAAAACAAAGATAAAATCTATCAAGAAGATTTTTATGAAGCAATTGAAAAAGTGCTTTTAGGACCCGAAAGAAAATCGCATATCTTAACAGAAAACGAAAAGAAAATCGCTGCTTTTCACGAAGCAGGCCATGCCCTTGTTGCCAGCTTTACCCACTCAGAACCAGTAAGAAAAATTTCGATCGTCGCTCGGGGTTTTGCCGCTGGTTTTACTTTAAGAATGCCAAAAGAGGAAAGAAAAATCAGAACCAAAAAAGAATTCTTCGACGAAATTGCCACGCTTTTAGGCGGATACTGCGCTGAGAAGATAAAATTTAAAGAGGTATCCACCGGAGCCAGTAATGATCTACAAGTCGCTTCTTCTTTGGCCAGAAAAATTGTCAAAGAATTTGGAATGTCTTCTTTGGGCCCCATCTCTTTTAGCAGAAAAGATATAAGTCCGTCTGGCGAAATTATTTTTCTTGAAGAAAGCGGTTATTCGGAAAAATTGGCTTCGCAAATTGATGAAGAAGTTGTTAAAATTTTAAAAGAATCGGAAAAAAAAGCGACTAACGTCATCCAGTCAAAAAGAAAATTATTAGAAAAAATCGCCTCTGTCTTAATCGAAAAGGAAACGATCGAAAAAGAAGAATTTGAAAAGATTTTAAAACAAGAAAAGCGCGTGTAGTTCAGTGGTAGAACGCCACTCTTATAAAGTGGAAGTCGGTGGTTCGATCCCACCCACGCGCACAAAACCTCTCTCTTTTTTAAAAAATCAAGCGGGAGTTTTCTTTTTTAAAATAAAATCTTTAAGAAATTGAGCATCTTCAATCAAAAGAAACAAAGTAATATCGGGTGAATGTTTTGCTTTTTTGCCTTGACCCCCCAAAGAAAAAATTTGTTGGGGTGAGGCAGTAAAAACCTCCAAACGAGAAATATTAAAAAATTTTTCTACAATTCCTGTAATCGTTTCCGCGCTTTGAATATTTTTAAAAGAAATCGTTTTTGATCTTTTAATTAAAATCCCGGAATTAACAGTAATTTTTTCTTCGTCAAAGACAAAAGAAAAGTTTTTAATATAAAGAAAAATATAAAAAAGAAGAGGAATGCCAACAAAAAACAAAAAGAGGAAAACAAAAAATACCCCCAAATAAAATTTAATCATTAAAAAAATAAAAAGAGAAAAAAACCACAAAGCAAAAAAAAGAAAAAAAAGAAAATTGCGAAAATTGACAGGAAGGAAATTTTCTTTTCCAATTTCAATCATATTCTATTCTAACAATTTTAAAAAAATTGTCTATATGTCTATTTTAACCTTTTGATTTCCACAAGCCGTGCAAATTACAATATTCTCTGGCTTGAAGATTTTCTCCTCTAACTTCAAATTCAGCTTCAGGTTTCTCTCCTGGCTTTAAAAATTTTCTCAAAGAAACACCATCTGCGATTAATTCTATCCATTGAATATAATGATTTTCTTCCATCGGATGAGGAACTGATCCGACCTTAACCCTTACCCCCCTTTCTGTCTTCTCAATTACTGGAATATGTTTTTCCATTCCTTGATCTTCTGTTTTCTCTGTCAAAAGTTCCATTGGTTTTCCGCAACAAACCAAAGTTCCTCCACCAGCATACAAAACTTCAACAATGTTTCCGCAAATCGAACATCTATAAATTTGTTTTTCCTGAACCATTTTAATTACTCTTTGAAAATTTATCAACCTTTAATTTTTAATTTAGGTTTTGTTTTTTGTTTAGTATTGACACCTCACCTCAAAATAACTTTGAGGATGTTTACAATTCGGACATTCCTTTGGCGCCTCTTTTCCCCAGTGCACATAACCGCAATTTCGACAAACCCACATCACTTTTTCTTTCCTTTTGAACACTTTTCCTTTTTCTAATTCTTCTAACAATCTTTTATATCTTTTTTCGTGTTGTTCTTCAACTTCAGCAACTTCTTTAAAAAACGTTGCTGCGTCCTGAAAACCCTCTTCTCTTGCTACTTTTTCAAAATCAGGATACATTTTTGTCCATTCATAATTTTCTCCTTCAATTGCCATTTTTAAATTTTCTTTTGTATCTGCCCATTTTCCCAAAAGTTTCCAAATCATTTTTGCGTGTTCTAATTCATTTTGAGCTGTTTCCTCAAAAATCGCCGCAATGCCTTGATATCCTTGCTCTCTGGCAATCTTGGCAAAATAAGTGTATTTGTTCCTTGCTTGAGCTTCGCCGGCAAATGCCTTCCATAAATTCTCTTCTGTTTTTGAACCTTTTCTTACTGGCTCTGGATCAGAAACCGTTACCGGATCTTTTTTTGTTGCCATAATTTTTTTATTTAATTTAGAAATCGACCTTTTGGTTTTCTATTTTGTATTCTTTTCTTTCTTGAAATTCTTTTTGTTTTCCTAAATTCCATTGTTGAACTGGTCTTAAATATCCAACAACTCTTGAGTAAACTTCGCAAGGTTGATAATTTTTCAATTCTTGTGATTTTTCAAAACATTCTTTGCATTTGAAAATTGTAATTTTCTCTCTTTCACTCTCATAAACTAACATTACTCCATTTTTAATTTCGTTTCCTTCTGTTTCAATTTCTTTTTTACAATCGTGACAAATTACTTTTTTATTTTTTGCATTTTTTACAGATACCATAAAAAATAACTTGATAATCTTTTATTTTTCCGACCTTTAATTTTTTGTTTTTCAATTTCGGAATTTCTTCAAAAACATCAAAAATTTTTTTACATTTTTGGCAAACAAAATGCGAATGAAAAATTAAATCTCCGTCAAAATGACTGACCCCAGTTAAAATTTCCTTTATCTCTCCTTTATCTTTTAATTGATTTAAAATTCGATAAACCGTTCCAAAACTAATCTGGGGCAACTTCTTTTTAACCTCAAAATAAACTTCTTTCGCACAAGGATGCGACTTTGTGCTTTTTAAATATTCCAAAATAACTCTTTTTTGATTTGTTAATCTCTCTTTTTTCTTAATAATCATTCCTAATTAAATTTTATTATTAATAAAATCTAATGTCAAGAGCAAAATCTGTGGAAAACCTAAGGTTGAAAAAGTTCTTCGGGTAAAAATTGAACTTTCTTGACTTGAGGGAATTGTTTTGCAGTAGCTTCGATTTGAAACCATAAAATTCCTACCCTGCAAGCACCGCCAACGGTTTTGTTTAAAGGATCATCAAATTCTAAAATCAAAGTTCCATCATTTTTTAAATTTAGAGATTTTAACTTGAAACCATCTAAGGGAAATTCTGTTGTAATTCCTTGAGTTAATTCTTCTTCGGTTAAATTTTCTTTTCCTTTTAATAAAAGTTCTATTGTATTTTTGATTGGCGTTTGGGAAACCGGAATTTGTCTTTCGATTGCAACCAAACCTTCTCTTGAACATTTAATGTTTCCGTTTTCATCTTTATCTTTCTCTGGGTTGTAATAATAAAGCAAAACTTTTTGCGCTTTTTTACAAACGCTATAAGATCTACTTTCTCTAACCTCAACCAAACCTTGGCAACATTTTTTATCAGTTGGCCCAATTAATGGGTTTCTGTTTACTTTTTCGCCTTCTTTGGCGCAAGGAATTATAACTATTTCTTTTTGCGAATTTTTCCACTGAAAATAAAAAATACCGGCCAAAATAGCAAAAAACAAAATTATTAAAAAAATTAAAATTTTTCTTGTCATGAAATAAAATCGAATAATTAATTTTAAGCTAATTTTCTTAAAAACTCAATTTATTTTCTACCGATTCTTTTATTTTCCCACTTCAATTTGCGAAGGGTCTTTTAAAATGATTTCTGGTTTTCCTTGATATTCTTGAATTCTTCCTCGAATTCTTAAAGTTTTTTGATTATAGTATTTTTCTGGATTTTCTCCAAATTTTGGCAAATCAGAACTAAAAATTACAGCTGAAAAACATTGATTAGGATATGGTTCTCCAAAATTTAAAAAGACATTATTTTTCTTTGAAAGATATGCATCAACAACTTTACCCTCGACAATTACCTCTTTTCCGTAATAATTTCCTGCTTGGCAAGCACCAATAACTTTCAAACCAGTTTTTTCTTCTGTCAAATTTTCCCATTGAAATTCATTTTTTTCATCAACTTTCGCTACGCTCTCCCACTTACAACCAATTTTATTCTCTCTCGCCTCTTTCTCTGCCAAAGAAATTTCTTCTCTGTACTTTGTGTCCTCTGGAGAAAACCTTGCCACAGCTAATCCTTCTCTTATTAACTCCAAAGAAACATTTTTATCATCTATAAAAACATACCTTAAATAACGACAATATTGGTCGAAATCTTCTTTTTCTTTTTCTAACCTTACTTCTTTATTTAAAATCAATTCCTCTAATCTTTCCTTCGCAGTCTCATAACAAGGATAACCCCTTTCATCAGCATCAATTCCCAAGATTCTCACTGAATATCCTCCCTCAATTAAAAAAGTATCGCCATCAATAATTTTTGTTGCCAATTTTATCGCCCCATCTTCCAATTCTGGTAAATTTTCGCATTTTCTCACAATAGTCTGGCTTTTATAAATTTCTGATTTTTTAATTCTTTTTGACGAAAAATAAATTGCTCCTCCGACAATCAAAGCTCCCAAAATTATTCCGATAAAAATTTTATTTTTTTCTAAAAATTTGGTCATTTTTTCAATTTATTTCCAATATTACTCAATTTTCTTTCAATATTTTCAAATTTATTGAACCTAATAATTTCATAAACATTTTATCACGGTTTTAATTTTTTCGAAAATCAAAGGAACTGCTTTTCTCAGTGGCAATTCTTTTTTCGTCAAATTCATATCTCTGAATAAATTAAAGGTTTTCTGGCTTGATTTTTTATGTTTTTTAGGATAATCAAATTTGTATTCATTGATTCATTAATGAATAAAGAATTATGATTAAAAGAAATATTGATAAAAATGATTACCCTCACTTGCTAATTTAATAATGATATGCTATTCTTGAAATAAAGATGGAGAAAGAACCCCAATTTTATCCAAAACAACCTGGAGCAGAAGTACCGCCTAAGACAGAATTTCTTGTTAGGAATATTAAAAGACGTAAAAGATTGTTAGAAAAAATAAGTCAACAATTAACCGGTAGAAACATTGAAGTACCAGAAATATTCATTAAAGAAAAAACATTTTTTAGATTTTTAACAGAAAGTTATAAAAGAATAAGAAGTAAAATGACGCAAGAAACTTTGGATAAATATGAAATCTCAAATTTACAAGATGCTGATCAAAAAATTATTAACGAGATAAATGATTCAACCCTTAAAAGAATTAAAGATTTTAATAAAAGAGTTTTTGTTTTAATTAACAGGTTAAGCTTTGTCTCAAAAAGAAAAGAGCCAACAACAGCTATTGTTACTGCTTTATATGATCGTCCCAAAAAAGGAGTTGATTTATTAGCTGACGACTTTTCAACTTTTTTGGGAAAAGTTAAAAAATTGGCTGTTTTGCTTAAAGAAAAGGAAATACCTCTTGAATCTATAACTGGAATGCAAAATGGTTTAGGAATTCCTGATTTAAAGAAGTTAACAGAATTTATTGATTTTGTAAATAAAAATAAGGTAAATGGAAAGGAAATACCCCTTGAATCTATAACTGGAATGCAAACAGGTTTAGGAATTCCTGATTTAAAGAAGTTAACAGAATTTATTGATTTTGTAAATAAAAATAAGGTAAATGGAAAGGAAATACCCCTTGAATCTATAACTGGAATGCAAACAGGTTTAGGAA
>Ga0078972_1008615_pt1 | contig 21092 bp, 21 predicted proteins | sample YelNatPaOPGAMG01_FD_67568 | JGI IMG/M metagenome (GOLD analysis project Ga0078972, IMG submission 67568) | Hot spring thermophilic microbial communities from Obsidian Pool, Yellowstone National Park, USA - OP-RAMG-01 (SPADES assembly) (version 2) | ecosystem: Environmental > Aquatic > Thermal...
CGCAAACTGGGGATTCCTTTTTTTGTCCTCACTCAAAATTTGTGTTTTCAAAAACACAATTTCACATTCAGAAAAAAAGAAATAATTTCAAACATTTTTTCGTTTTTGACGGCAAAATTTGTGTTTTCAAAAACACAATTTCACATTCAGAAAAAAGAAATAATTTCAGAAAAAAATCGGCCGAAATTTTCCGTCAAAAACGAAAAAATGTTTGAGAGAAAAAATGACCATAAACTGCGAGAGAAAAAAATGACCGAAAAAATGATTGAACAATGTATATATAACAAGAAAAAATAACTAGAATTAAAAATTCATTATATTAAATAAAATCTTTTCAACCATTAAAAAAAACACATCAAGAAGTTATGATTTTATTACATTTACAATTTTGATACATCTTTTTATAGTATGAGTTATAATAGTCTTTAACCTTTTCTTCAAGTTGTTTTGTAAAATAATCTTCCATCTGCCTTTTTTCTAATTCCTTTTTTTGATGTAAAAACATTTCTTTCTCTTCCAGCGAAGCTCTTCGCTTAAGACTAATACAATAATTTTTTAATCTTTCATATCTCTTTGAACTGAATTTTTTTCTCAATTTTGAATGTTGGATAGTTTCTTTGAATTCCTGCGGGTAGATATATTCTAGTAATTCATCAGGCATGTTTTTAGATTTAGATAGATTTTTGATTTTGTGGAATTTTCCACCGACTTTAAAATCCTTAACATCAGGCAAGTTAAAGATGTGATCTGTTGACGGCATTTTTGAGATGTCTGCTTGTTCACATTAACAAAGTTAAACAGCTACTATTGAAAGGAATGTCACCAAGATTAAATATATTACAAAAGAACAAAAAGTTACACACACAAAAATACAAATATTTCAAAGTATCTCCCGCCCAAATACACACACACTCTCTCAACAAAAGTATAAATAGTAAGATATGTTATTAATATGAAACCAGTTTAGTTTTCTCTTCAAAAGAAGCAGGATCACTATATTTTAAAAAAACAAAATGCCAGTGCCAGCAAATTCTCAATCTAAAAATCATACTGAGTATGATTCTCAAGTTCCCATGGAGAGTTCTGAAGAGGAAGAAGATATCCTGTCAGACAGCGAACTTGATATCGCTGAAGTAACAATCAACGAAGTATTTGAAAAAGATGTAAGGATTAATTTTTCCAATTTCTTGGCTTCAAAGACAAGCGGAAGTTATCGCGAATTCAAAAATTTTGAAAGAATCTGGAAGGATGGAAACAACCCTCCACTACACAAACCCATTCCGGGAGGAGTCGAACTCTCAGTCCAGCAACGCACTCTCACAGATCTCTTTGGAGTTGAAGCAAAATTCATTCCATTCATCACAAATTTTGAATTGGAATATTTTAGGCTTTCAGTTTTGCGTCATTTTAATGTAGCACATTGCTCGTGCGGGTGTACCTGGATCACCTTAGAAGTCAACAAACCTTTTGGCGGACGTCAAAGGCTCTGTGAGTTTAGAAATGCTGTGGCTGAACTTGCTTGTCATAAGCATGAAGCGTCAAAGCATCTCAGTGTCAGAACTCGTCAAAGGCTCCAAGCAGCAGCTAGCATTGCTGAGCAGGAGAGGGAAGAAGAACAATTCAAAATTGATCTTGCAAAAGCTGAAGAAGAAGAATTCAAAAAGGAAAGTAATGCAGGTCGTAGTGCTGCAACGATAAGAGCAATTGCAAGATGTAGGATCGACCCGATCATCTGCGAGGAAGAGCTGCAGCATATGGCTGAGGTGTGTGGATTGGATAAAACTGTTGAAGAGGTTAATCTTTTGAGTGGAGGACCTAAAACACCTCCTGAAGATGTACACCAAGTTGAAGAAACGAAAGATGAAGATTTCTTTAAACAAAAGTATATTAACGATTCTCAAGTATTTGAGTAGTCAAACCAAGTTTTAGGATGCGTCTTTAATGTTTTATTAAAGGTTTTTTTAAAAATTATAAAAGTGAGTGTTTAGGCTCTAATTATGTTTTAACTTTTTTGGATGTAGTTTGATTATAAAGATTTGTTGTTGCATTTGTATATTTTTAAAAATTAACTTTTGAACAATAAAATAGAATTAAGAAAATAAAAAATATTTTAACACAATTCTTCACAACAGTTGTTCTATTGGCGTGTGGCGAGATAGGGGTAAGCATCATATTGCGTGTTGCAGAAAGCGCAATAGATGGCGTTCCAGTCTAAAGAGTTTTACGTTTTAAAATGTAAGAAAATGTAATGTAGTAAATCTTTAATAGAAAGGGATAAAATGTTAACGTTGCATACTAACTCTAGTCGTTAGTACAAAGTAAGAAATTTAAAATGATTTAATAAAAGCACTAAAAATTTGGAAAAAATAATGTAGAAAGTTTGAATATTTAAGTCGTCTGTAGCGGCTGAAGATAAAAATACGATCATTATTTCTTAATAAGAAAAAACTTTAACTGTTGATCATTAGATCAAAAATGGTTTAAAGCGCAATCTAAATCGAAAAAAGTCACCAAAGAATAAAAAATGTTTCAAATTTTTTAAGAGTAGTTTTATTTCAATTTAAAAACATGTCAGGGAAATATATATATTTATAATACACAATTTTTTGAATTTTTAAAATTTTTTATATATTCCAATTCTTGAATTTGTTCATTGGTTTATACTGTCTCGTTGGAGGGTTTTGAGAATCATCTAAATTGGCTGCGTCCTTACTACGTTTCAAACCCACAGTCATTATACGGTTGTATTTGAGACCTTTCTTTGTTTTAAATCCTGCTTGTGAACTGCTACGTTTTCCCATTTTAATCCATGAATGTGGTGCGGGTTTTTGGGGTGAAGGAAAATATTCAAGGGCTAATTGTTGAACATTAGGATCATTGTGTACAGTTATCACATGTCTGTTTAAAGTAAACTTACTTTTATATCGTTTTTGACACAGAGGACATTTAAAAGGTTTTACAATTTGCGAAGCATCTTTTATAATAGAGGAATCTTTATCCCCCACAAATTGAACATTAATTTTTGGTTTGCAGCTTTTTAGCGGAAGGATTGAACTGCACATGTTTCGTTTTTGACCTCTAGTTTTAGGTGAAACAGTTTTTTGATGTGTTATAGTATTAAATGATGCATTTAGTTGTCTTGGGCGTTTAACCACAAAACTATTTGATGGAGTATGCGGTAAATTAGGATTTGAATGTGTGACATTTCCAGAAACTCTTTGACCATCAAGTGTAATATTTGAGTTGTTAGAATGTATAATATTTCCAGAAGAATCCATTTCAGAAGGTTGTGTAGTGTCATCGTATCCTTTAGTATTTAGTTCAACCCATGAAACGTCGTCATCAGCAGGGTGAATTACTAATTTACCATTATGCATTTGGGGAATGTTCACAGGTGTGTTATATGTAGGGCTTTGTTTATCAAAAATTTTTTTTGAAAATAAAATGTCTTTGTTTTGAGATGATCCTGGGACAGGTTGAAAAGAATCACGTTTTGAAATGTTATAAGGCTTTTTCACCAGCGGTTTATAAACCCATTTATTTCTTGACGGTCCTGCTGTGTTTTGATCAATACCAACAGAAGAAATTTCGGTCGAATTAAATGGAGGGTTAAAATCAATTATTGTAGTGTCTTCACCAACTTGTTCTTCTACTTCCTCGGGTATAGATTCAAGTAGAGTTGACTGTCTGAGTGGTGGAGGCATGGGATGTGTAATTTCACTTATATGGTGATTTGAAATGTTATTAATGTTTGGTACTTGAATTTGATGTGACGCATTTGGAATTGTGTTAGATAAAATTTCATTTGTTGAAATGTTTCTAATAAATTCATCAGACTTAGATTGTGATTCTGTTTCATCTGTTTTATTTAGTTTACTTAGTTCTGAAATGTCATACTCATCAATACACTTTTTTAATTTTTCATAAACCCCAGGTGTGACCAGATACATTCTTGCATAACTTGATTTTTTATTATTTATTTTCATTTTCAGAAAAAATTTATTGTTGTATTGATAAATTTTTAAAAAGCATAACAAGCTCGTCTATAGTTTCAGTTGAAACACTTTCACTATTTATTGTGTTAAATACTGCTTCTGTTATACTAGATGTATTTTCTTTGTTTTGAAAATTTGACGCATTCTCAGATTTCAGTTTATCAGGTGTAACGCTTTCAAAAGATCTGTAAGAGGAATGTAGTTCCATTTTTGTGTCTTTTTTCATTTTGAAAATAAACTTGTTAAGATGGGTATGATTGATGAGAGAATTAAACCAATTCCTCTACCTTCTTGTTTAAGAGCTTTTCGGCGTCGCGATATAGAAATATCTTTTGAAGAAATAATATCAAGATTTTTTCTTGAACAATTTTTTTGGAGTTTATTTTTCAATTTCTTTTTTTCGTTCTCAGGTATGTTCAAATCTGTAAAAATTGCGTTGTACACACATTCACATATAGAATCTACAGAATTATCATCTAGATGTGTTACAAGTTCCTTGAAATGTTCAGGCTTTACATTCTGTAAGGACTTATACAGCGCGAATTTAGTCTTTAAAGATATATTTTTAGATTTCATTTCTCAACATATATTGTGTAAGGAAACTGATGCGGAAATATGTTTGATCTAAGTTTTAAAATTTCAGAACTGTGAGGTCTGAAATCCAATAACAAATAACTGAATGGATATTTTGTTGCTTGAATAAATGAATCAACTACATAAGTACTGTTTCCAGGGCATATTTGACGTGCAAGCATTTGAATTTGCTGTTTGTCACGCCCATTTTTCATTAGAAATAGATAGTGTGTGTTCAGTGACATCGTTCTATAGTTGCTATCTTTATGAAATAGGTTTTGTGTTATATATATGACACTGCAGTTTTGGTGATGACTTAAATTGGTAAATATTTGAGCGAAATCACTGGTTACATCCGTCATGCTATCATCAAATATTATCAGACTGCCTCCAACAGATTTGTAAGGGCTAACTTGTGCTATGATATTATCATAATCTAAACTCTCCGGGGTAATTTCAACAAGCTCCTGAATTAAACCGTTCCTGACCATCTCCTGGTAAATTGATTGATTAAATTTATAAAATAAAAATACTTTTTTAGGTTTTACGGTGAAAATCGAACTGGACAGCTGAAGTAGATTGGATACTAATGTAGTTTTACCAGACTGGCTAACACCGCTTATTATACAATTAAAGGGTGTGACCAATCTTGCATCGTATGTCTTTTCGGTCATTATCACTTTATGCTGCACTGTTTTTCCTTTTTCGGATTTCTGAATGCTTTTCAATTTACACAATCAAAAACTTCTGCTTAAAAACTGATAAACAGAAGTAAAGAATTTTCAAGGGTGCGCTAATCCGGGAGTATTTAAGCTGCTGCATCTATATTAATCTTTGTTAGTATCCCTTTATTGCTTTAAAAGAATGGACAATAGAGTAACTTCTGATAACATTCTTCCAGAATGCATAGGTTACTTTTGTGAGTGTTTTTTTAACCTCCCCACAGATAAAAGCTTGTACAATCTGAAATTGCCACAGGACTACTTTAGATACACAGCCAAACTTGTTGAGGCGCACCTGAACTTGGTATATAAACACCAGTTGTCAGACCAAATTCTCAACAGTTCAACATTTGCTACAGTCCAAGCTCTTTTCATCAAACAAGTTTTTGAGTCTCAACTTGATACTTTAAAAATCTTTGAAAGTTTGCTTAAAGATTCTAAAGCATAAAAAATGTCAAACTTCAACATCGACACAGGCAAAAAAATTGTTTTGGGATCAGACTACATTAAGAATATGAAGACAACATCTCAAACAGCAATTGACACAATTCAGATGATGCATTTTCCAGACACACCGCTGGAATCATCTGTTTTGATAAGTGCATTGAAGTCGCATTTACACCTTTTGGCTATTTTTGGTGAATACATCAAGCTTCAAAATGAAAAGGAAGTTCTTCAAAATTCGTTGATAAATAATATTAGACCCAATATTTATTTGTCCCCTTGATGCTGAGATTTTTTTTTAAAAAAAGAGAAAAATAAACAATTTATATTTTTTCAAAACTATTTTATTTATTTTGTTTTCATTCCTCATAGTTCGTGAACAAAAGGTTAACAATAATTTCATATTTTCCACCAAAGAAAACTTTATCTCCGCTGTGTGAACGGAAATCTATTTCAATATCCTTTATTTCGTGGTTGGACAAATTGAGATATTCAAAATGTTTAAATTCTTGAATTTGATATTTCTGTTTATCATTATTTTGAACTGGAAAAACTTTTAAAATATTTTGAAATTCACCACCTAGGATTGTAGGTGCTGCTATGTTTGAATACATCATCACATAGTTTGGTCTGTAGAAATGCAAATCAACTTCATTTTCCATGTCAATATTAAAACTATTTCCTAGTATTTGGGTAGGGTCCGACTTAACTTTTACTAACCATGCAGCACCGCTGTCATTAGAATTTTTTGTATTACCTAAAACATTTGAAAGTTCAAGGGGGATCATAAAAACACAATCTTTTAAAATGGTGAAACGGAATCTATTAACAAGTCTGTTATTGAACATTCCGTGTGAAGCTGTGAGAAGGTTGTGTGATGAAAAAAGTGTGTTCATGTCCTTAACAAGCTCTTCAATACTTTCATATTTTTCTTTTAGAGAATACGAGTAGATTTTTCCGTTTGTGTGGACCACTTTTATTTTTGTGTTTGGAGGGAAGGTATTAAAAACTGTGGGATGGTTTATGGTTGTAACTGACACCTTCCACTGGCTGTTGAAGTTAAGAGTGTTTGGCATACTTACTTTAAAATTATTCTTAGTGTTAGCTGGGTGTAACAATGTTTTTTGTGATGAAATTCTAACATTAAAAAACTTTTTATGAGAGGGCATTTTTCGTAAATGTAGCTTTACAATAGTTGCATATCCATTAACCAATTTTATGGGTTTATTTTCCTGATCTAAAAGTTTGAGGTCTATATGATCTAAGGTTGTGTTACTAAGAGGTATAAATTGCTTTGTATCAAATTGTTTGTAGAAATATTTATCCCCCGGTTTTAAACTCGGACAGAATATTGTTAAATCTTTTGAAAATTCACCATCAAAAATTTGATGTTTTACATTTTCACATTTTACTTTAACAATTTTAGGAAAAAATATTTCGGGTTGTGTATTTATAAGTGTTAGCGTAATTTTTTTAAGTAAGTACCCCATTAAAAAAACCTTGTAATAATCACCCCCCATTTTTATTAGTTTTCCTTCTATTTTTTTAACGTCAGCATTGTGAAAATAAGTTGGTTTTCTTGCATGTTTTGCTAACAAAAATGATTGGTCTTCATGTTCAATGGTTATTTTAAATGGTGGGTTGTCATATATCAATTTAGTATTGATCAAAAACCAATTTTCTATTTGATCTATATACGGACTTGGTGTTAGTTCAATAGATGACGCAGTTCTTGTTATAACCATGTTGTTCTGGTTTGCAATAGTTTCAAAATATTTTGCTAAACTATCTAAAGTAACAAAGAAATCATCCGGATAAAAATATTGAATATCAGGCATTAATTCATGTTTTGCACGATTTGCATATGTATCATAAGGTTGTCTATCTTCACCGACAAAAATATCTCTATTTAGACCTCGTCTAAGTGCATCACGAAATTCAGAATCGCGCGCTCCATAATTGGCAACATCAGTTCCAAAACTAACACTTTTTCTTTCAACACGTCCACGTGGATCACCTTCTTGCCTATATATATGCCTGTGTCTGTCATCAATGTAATCAAGTGAAACTGTTATGAAACTTGGATACCAAGGCCATTTTACATTACCAAAAAGCGTTGAGAAACAAATGGTTTCCAATGCTACACACCATTTAGAGTGATCGCTTTTTTTTATTTCGAGATTTAGAGGTAGTTTGTTTTTAAAGCTTGTCAACGTATTTTCAGGAAATTCGGTTTCTGACCCGTTTGAAATGCAAAATAAAGTAAAATTATTATCCATGTTAATTTGTTTATATATTTATTTTCTTTATATACAAAATACGCATTAAAAATATAAAAAATATAATATGAAGAGGATCTTAAGATACTGCTAAAATTCTTGTTCCACATCTGATTGGTTAATCCATTCATTGTATTCGTCAGAAAATCCTTTCCATTTTACAAATAATTGGTTAATCCCTCGAAACTTGCGTCTTTTCAACACGCGTTCAACTCTGAAAGTATCAGTCTTGACGGGTGTTAATTCAAACTCATAAAAACCACCGCTAATTGTTTCACCTCCATTATAAGTTTTAAGGTAATATAAAGGTATTTTCTTCTGAGTATTTACTTTGAAAATTTTATATATTTCCTGATTACTTTGTTCGTTATAACCTCTTGAGAATTTTCCTTTTTGTTTTGCGATTCTGACATAGGAATCAACGGAAAGGTTAGGTTTTTTTTTCAAAATTTTTTCCTCTCTTTTTTTGGATATCAGATTTATTTTCAGATGGTTGTGTGAGTTATTTTCAGCTTGCTCAGGTGAGATTCCGATCATTCTATGTTTTCTGTTATTATATGTTGAAACTAAATTTGGAAGTTCCTCAATAAATCTATTAGTTTCTTTTTCGGTCATATATTTATAAATGATAGTTTGAAGGGTTCTATTAAATCTTTCGACAAATGCAGCATGCGTGCTAACAGACGGGTTAATAAGTTTAATTTTATTTTGAACACAAAATTTTTCAAAAAGTTTGTTAGAAAATTCCGCGCCCTTATCTACAACTAAAATGTGTGGGTTATTTTCAGCTTCATTTAAAACACTTTTGAACGCATCTAGAACTGTAGGAGCTTCTTTGTTTTTTAGAGGTCTAACAAATGCATATCTGGTAAATATATCAATAACATTTAACAAATATCTAACATCATCATTGAATTTTGATAAAGATTGTATTTCAACAAGATCCATTTGAAATTGATATCTTTTGAAATGAGCATAAGTTGTGTTTCTTGTGTTTTTATGATATTCACGGTGCAGAGTATATGATTCAATTCCTGAAAGAATCTCCTTTATTTGCTTTACCGTTAAAACACCTTTATAAAACTCTCTAATTTTATTCACACCTGAAAATGCAATTGGGTGACCAGGATTTTTGTAATTTTCCTTTAAATCATCAACAGCATTTTCAACAAAATCCTCTTCAGGAAAATCATCAGGTTGTAAAATTTCAAAATTTGAATTCATTTCTATTTCTAGTCCAGCAGACTATAAGGTTTGAAACGTTTTTTGATGTTTCTATGTTCAAATTGCAGCTGTAGATTTTTTCTTTTTCTACGACCCTTAACGCCACCGCCGCGAATAGTTGAAGCTATTTTTTTTCTTGCGTCTTGAAGATTTTTTTGAGCATTCTCTCCGGCGCTGTTACCTTCAATTAAGTCTGCAGCGACATCCTTAAGAATTGTTTTTCCACCCTCTAAAGCGGACCTTCCGATATTTTTAACAATATCGCTTGAAAACAGTTTTTTACCTGCTTGTAGACCCATTCTTGCTAGTGGAGCAAAACCTCTCATTAAACCTGAAAATAGGGAACCAATCCCGCGACCACGCTGCAATCTAACACCTGAATGATAATTCATTTTTTATAAATCTTTGAATTGATATAGTACTAATCCCTAAAGTTTGTGCTATTTTTTTCATTGATGTTTTGATTTTATTTTTCTTGCAATGCATGTATATCACAGATCCTACCAAAGTGTGTGGATTGTGACCTAAAATTTTATATCCATACATGTTTTCTTTAATTACTGTATAGTTTTTATAATCCAAGTTGTTTAACTTACAGTATTTTTCGAGCACATTTTCAGCTTTTAAAATGTGAATTGAATCATCTAAAATGTTTATCTTTTTTTTGCTCACACCGGATACAGATGCGATGTCTTGTAAAGACAAAACATTATTTTCTTTATTGAGAGTTTTATAAACGCAGGCAGCCAAAACATCGTTTTTATTGACATATTTTTTTTTTGATGTTATTTTTTTGATATTTTTTTCTATGCTCTCAACATGAATTTTTGAGAAGTTTAAACGTTCAAGAATTTCAAGAATATCTTCTTGTAAACATGTATTTTGAAGAAAGGGACTTTTTACACATTCATCATGTAAAAAAATTTGGTCGCTGAGGACCAAACCACAAGTTAGACAAACTGAAATGCCTTCACGTATATCATCAAATTGATTTATATGTTTGCAACTAGAAATTGAACAAGACATTTTAGACTTGAAATATCTTTTGAACCTATTAAAATAGCCTTGCCAGAATGAAATAAAATTATAGTTCCAAGCGCATGCTTCAAAAACACACCCGGAAAAGTTTCATTATTATAACGCACGTCACACAAGTTTTCAAAAATTTTTAGTATTTGTGAAATGTCAATATTCTTTTTGAGATTATGAGATGCCGTGATATTGTCAATTTTGACTGCAATAATATCAGATTTTAAACACTTTAGGAAATTCAGAAAAAGAAAAGTCTGTGCTTCTTTAATTTTTTCAAACGTTCTTATTTTGGTTATATTTACATGGGTGTTAAATCCTTTTTTATTTTTGAATATAATATATGTAAATTCACTTTGAATAACTAAAAAATTATTGTATCTTTTGATTTTAATGTTTGATTTTTTGGCTATGTCACACACACTATCTAAACAAATTGGTAACACCTTCAGACTTATTTTATAGTTTGTTATATTTAACATTTCTCACATTAAAAAATGGCTGATAAAATCGGATTGGGAACTTTTATAAATGACGAAACTGAATTAACATCTAACTCTTTAGATTTGTTTTCAGCACCGCCTGTTGATTCAACGTTAGTTGATGGAATGACAATATATTATTACCCCGTAGGAGCAATTACAGATGCAGGTCCGTATGAGTTTCATATTCCCAAAGACAATGACTCTTACACTTACATGCCCATGACTAGATTGGAGGGTGTGATTGAAGTGTTAAAAGCTGATGGTACTACTTTAACAGATACTGAAAACACGAGTGTTGTTAACCTGCTCCCTCAGACTTTGTTTAAACAGGTCGAATGTGAACTCAACGGGACTCAAGTTTGTGATCTTTCAACACCAACTTACGCATATAAAGCGTATATGGAAACTCTATTAAGTTATGGAGAGGCTGCAAAAACTTCACATTTAACATGTTCTATGTTTGAAAAAGATACTGCAGCTGCTTCGGACACCTGGGATAACGATGGATCAAAGAAAAGGCATGCTCTTGTAAAAGGGAAAAAAGTTTATTTTTCCAATATTGTTCATAGCGATGTTTTACAGTGTCACAGATATCTTTTACCAAGAACTGATGTCAGACTCAAATTCATTAGAAATGCTGACAACTTTTCTACATTCGGATCAACACAAAGCAAAGCAAAAATCAAAGTGCACTCTTTGAGGCTTGCTGTTAGGAAAATTAAAATTGACCCTCAAGTTAGAACTCTACATGAAAACACTCTGAAAACTATGCCCGCCATTTACCCTGTAACACAATCTAAGATTAAAACTCGATTAATTGCGCAAGGAGTCTCGAGTGTTGATCTACCGTCAATTTTATACGGTAATCTACCAAGAAATGTGGTGATTGGTTTTGTTGAGTCTAGGAGCTTTGATGGTGACGGTCGGAAAAACCCTTTTAATTTTCAACATTTTGATATTAACAATTTTAATCTCAGAATCAACGGAGTCCCTGTGGTGCCAACACCATTTCAACCTGATTTTGCTTCGGGTGATTGTGTACGGGAATACAGATGGTTTTTAGACAACTGTGGGATATCTCATGAGAATGAATCAAACTTTATTTCTTTGGAAGAATTCAAAAACGGTAGTACTTTTTTCGCTTTTGATTTAACACCTGATTTGTGTAATTCTTTTCATCAACACAAAACACGCTCAGGCTCAATGGACCTTAATGTAGGTTTCAAAAACCCCACTGCTCAAAGCATTCAAATGATAGTTTTTGGAAGTTATAATCAAGCCCTTCTTATTGATCATGAACGTAACGTCAGTGTTTTAGAATAAGAAAAAGTGTCTAGGCTATTATTTTTTTAAAATGTCACCTTCACAAGGTTTAACTAATATTGAACTTGAAAAACTATCTAAAACTATTCTAGGTAGAAACTTTTTAGGAGTTTACCCATGTGATTCTTTTCCGGAAATAAAAAACAGAAAAAGTTTTTCATTAATTTTTAACATGTCAAAACACAATGAAAGAGGTTCGCATTTTGTTTCAGTTTTAAAAATAAACCAAAATGTTTTTTATTTTGATTCATACGGTAAAAAATGTTCAAATAATTTCATATTGCTATTTTTAAAATCCCTTTCGGATACCTATTTTTTTAATAGTTTTGAAATACAACCTTACTCAAGTATTTTTTGTGGTGTTTATAGTTTAGGATTTTTGGTGTCAAGTCAAAAATTTAATTTACCTGTAGAATCTTTTTTAAGTTTATTTTATTTAAAAGATAACATAAATGATCAAATTGTGACTGATTTTATTGTAAATATTTTGAAATAGTTTTTTACCGAATGACCCTGATTCCCTTTTATATTGTATATTTGTTTTAAGATTGATTAAAAAGAAATAAAAGACATGTTTATCATTTTTATTTTTTATTTTTTTCTACTACATTTTCGACTAAATTTATTATGTTTCACAAAAAATTTTTAATGTGACGAAAAAAAAGTTTTGTTATCGTCCATAATTAATTCCAAAGCTTTGATCAAAGTCGGAGCCAAGTTCAAGGGAATGTTAAAAGTATAAGCTTTTGACGATTTCAACTTTCGTTGAAAACTGATTGCGGCGTATTCGTAAGTTTGACCTTTGTCGCCGGCAGCTTCCATCATTTTGCTGAGAACTAATAAATTATTTCCCAGCATGACTTTTTTTTCGACAATGTTTTGCGGTGCTGCGGTATAAAGGTTATAATCAACATTTGAAAGATCAAATAGCGTTTCTTTTTTTTCAACTTTAGACGCCTCTAAAGTTTCTCCCGATACTTCATTCCTCGACACATCAATAGCTTCGGAAACAACAGTGTTGGCGTGGGTTGAAGTTCTTGGACGTTTTCTGTGATTACTTCTGTTTGGTTCAGCATGTGATTCTTCGGCATTGTATTGTCTTTGATGTTTGCGAGGTTCGGGTGTTTGCGTTGTTTGGTGTGGTGTTTGTGCTGTTTGGTTGTGTTTTCTCTTCGAATTTCCGCGGCTTGGCATTTGTTGATTTTGCATCTGATGGGGGATTTGTTGGGGTGCTGCAGGTTGGAAATGTTGAGTTTGCTTCTGTTTGTGCACTTGAGCTTGGGTCTGGAATTGAGTCTGCTGGATTACATTCTTTAAAGATTGAGCCTGTTGAGGAACTTCCTTCTCATCATCAGATGAGTAGCAGGAGTCCGAGTAGATGCTTTGCTCCCCCTCCGAACCCGACTCGCTCTCTTCACACCTTTCCTCCTCCTTCGTCGGCGTCCAGTCTTGGTCCTGGTTCCCGTTGTTTTCTTGCACGAACACAATGTTTTTCGTCGGGGCATTGTATGTTCTGGGTAGCGGCACTAAAAAATAATCAAATAATTGTTTATATATTTTTCTAGTAATATTAATTAATTATCATGATTTTATTTAAGTAGTGAATGAATACACATACTACGAAATCTGCTTTAATTTTTTATTATTATACTTAAAATATTAACTCAAGTGTATTAAAAAGTTTTAAGTTTTTTAAAATTTTCAAGTATGAAAAAAACTTACTATTAGCTCCTTTTCTTGGATGGGACACCATTGTTGTTTTCAAGTTGATAGTTTTTTACAAACTGAATAAATGTAAAAAGGAGTATAATACTTTTATAGGCTTTTAAATGTACGTGAGAGAATTCCATAGTTTCTTATCACTATGACAGAAGAAAGTTGTAAAACACGTGTTCTAGTAAATTCTTTATTTTAAAATTAAAAAACGGCCTTCAACATTTCAACAATTTTTCTTTTTACACACCGGTTTTAAAAACGCATGCCTACATACACATAATAACATATGTATATAAACACACAGCAAATAAAAGGTTTTATTAATTGTTATTTGCAGTTCTAGCTGTATACTAAACCCGGTTTGTGGAGTGATACAAACATTTATGTTTTTAAAATGGCTGCGAAAACATTTAAATGTCCGTCTATTAACTGCACTGCAGTATTTTCAAGAGCGTTTAATTTAAACAGACATTTTGAACGTTATCACCTTAACCAAGATGTTATTGAAAAGTGTTTGTTATGCGGGCAGTTATTTGACTCATGTCAAGAGCTTCAAAAACACTACACAAAGTTTCATAAACCAAGTAAAAGTTTCTATGAAAAAGCATCAGCTTTTCGAAAAGATTTGATTGTTTACAGATACAATTTTAGTGTTGAGAATAATGACTTTAAAATCTCACAACAAAACATTTTTTCAAAAATTCTGAGAACTTTACTATCTGAAGCAGCTAAGAAAACAGTTATCAAAGTGAACCTCATTTATATTTGTAACATGAGTATGCTTGACCATGTTGGTGAAACAATAACAACAACTCTCATTCCCTTTAGAGCTCCTGCTTTTATTGCAAATGCTAATTCAAAACACACAGTTTCCAAAAATATACATTCAGCTTTTTTAATTCAGGAGAATGAAATGGAGGAATTCTGCCACACAGGATCAAATTGGGTCTTTGAACATGCTGCCGCATTTGACATTGAAGTCGCAGCATTAAGGCCTGTTCTAACAGGGCGGATGTCTGAGGATGAAGAGGAAGTAAAAAAACCTAAAAAGTTTGACTGTGAAAACAAACTCAACATACAAAATTTCAAAAACTCAAAATTTTTGTTTAATCCCAAAAACACCGATTACAAATGCTTCTTGTATTGTGTTAAATTCTTTCTTCAAAATCAATTGAGTGATGAAAATTTTTTTAAATCACTCAATTTGAAAGGAATCACTTTTCCCATCTCCATTTCGAACGTGAAAAAATTTTTGAAGCAAAACACGCTTCTCAATCTCAAAATTAATGTTTTGTACCAAAATCTTGACAAAGACATTTTTCCTCTCGAGTTTGGATTGGGAGACGGCGAAAAAATAATGACACTCCTAATGGTTGAACGATGTGACAAACACAATAAAAAAAGTTTCAATCATTTTCTGCTTGTGAAAGATGTCAACAAATTCCTGCGTAGACAATACAGAAGTCTGTCAGATAACAAGATAAGCTATGGCAAATCTGTTTTCTGTTTAAATTGTTTAAATCCTTTCACATCCGAATCGATTCTTAAAAAACACGTTAACATTTGCTGTTTAAATAAACCAAGAAAAGAACTCACACCTGATGATACAGAGAGAGTTATTAAGTTTAAAAATTTTAAAAATTCACACCCTGTTGAATTTATCGCTTTTCTGGATTTTGAATGTGCCCTCAACCCAAATCAAACAATGTGTCAAGAATGTTCTCATACGAGATGCAAATGTGATCGTTCATTCACTGAAATTGTTAACAACCAAGTGCCTATAGCTTATAGTTTCGTAATTTTGGATTCAAACAGCACAATAATTCATGAATATACTTATTCAGGTGAAAATGCTGCAGACCATTTTGTGGATCACTTATTGGAGCAAGAAAAAAAGTGGTTAAAAAATATGTTAACGCAGGAAATTAAACTACAAATGACTGAGGCTCAAGAAACATTTTTCCAGCATACAAATGTGTGTTATATGTGTGAAAAAGATTTTTCAACTAACATTGTTAAGTGCCGAGACCACTGTCATTTCACAGGTAAATTCTTGGGTGCTGCATGCCAAAGCTGCAACCTTGAAAGAAGGAAACCATGTGATTTGAAGATATTCATGCATAACGGGTCTAGGTATGATTTTCATTTCATTGTAAAATCTTTAAACGGTCGTACTGATGTTAGAAATATCAGAGTTCTACCATACAACGGTGAAAATTTCAGAACAATATCTTTCAACACCTTCACATTTCTTGACAGTCTTTCATTTCTTCAAGCATCTTTAAGTCAATTAGCTGATGATTTGTCAAATACGGATAACAATTACCACATCCTGAAACAGACTTATCTAGTCAAAACCCTCAATGTTTTCGATAGAAAAAAATTTCAAATGGTGCTAGGAAAGAGTTATTTTCCTTATGAATACTGGTAAATATTTTTTAAAATTTTTACTTTTAAAGTATGCTTTTGTTTCAAACCTTTTTTATTTTGTGTGAATAATTTTTTTCTTTCCTTTTTACAAAATGTTGAAATACTAAAAAACATTTAGAAAAATATTTCTTTTGTTTCTAAAATTTTGTTTTTTTCTTTTCCCTTTTTTCAACTCAATTTAACTTTTAAAAATAAAAGAACGCTCAAACAAAAATTCTTACAAAAATAAAACGTGATTTTTCTTTTTTCTTTTTTCTAGCACAAGCTTGGAACTGATGAAATCAACATTACAATTACCACCCATAGAGGAGTTTTATAGCTCGCTTCAAGAAAAATCAATTTCACAAGAGGGATATGATTTTGCTTCAAAAGTCTGGAAAACTTACAACTGCAAAAATTTACTAGAATACGCTGAAATTTACTGTAAAATTGACACAATTCTATTAGCCGAAATCTTTCAGAAATTTAGAAAAGATATGTTAGTTTTCAGCGGAATAGATCCTGCTAGATATATTTCCCTCCCTGGTTTTTCATTTGATAGCATGCTAAAGTTGACTAAGTGTCAAATTGAGCTCCCTCAAGATATCAACATGATACAATTCATTGAATCAGGAATTCGCGGGGGTGTCTCTTTCATAAACACACGATATCTGGAAGTCAACAAAACTCAAAACTGTGATGAGGAGATTCAATACATAGATGCTAATGTAAGTTTTTTTAAGTTGTTTTTTGAAAAAACGTATTCTTTTTTCACTTTAAAACAAAAAAAAAAAACGGTTCAAATTGTATGTATTTTTTTATCTTTTTTCAGTGTGATTTTAAGAGGTTGTCAACATTTTTTAAATCATTTACAAAAGTTGTTTCTTGAATCTCTCACGACAAGATGCATTTTTTCCCTTTTAAAAAATTGGAATTTTTTCTTTTTACAAAATTCCCACAACTTTTAATGTTGTATTCTCCTCTTTTTTCTCAATACAAAATAATCGACGGAATTTTTCTACATGTTCAATATTTTTTATTTCTTTTCAGAATCTTTATGGCTTGGCTCAAATGTCAAAGCTTCCAATCTCAAATCTAGAATGGGCGCAACCTGAAACCGTTTCATATATTGATTGGAGCCAAATTGATACTGAATTATCAACAGGATACATATTGGAAGTTGATTTAAGCTATCCAAAATGTTTACACTTGAAGCATGAAAATTTCCCCCTAGCACCCGAAAATATTAAAATTAATTTTGAGAATCTTTCACCTTACGCAAAGCGTTCATTGCTTGAATGCGGAAATTCAAATGTTTACAGTGATGTTAAACTATCCGCAACTTTTCACAAACGTTTAAATTATGTTGTTCATTTTAAAAATTTAAAACTTTATCTGAATTTGGGAATGAAACTCAACAAGATTCACAAAGTACTTAGTTTTAAACAGGAAAGTTTCATTGCACCGTTTATTGAAAAATGCACTTTGCACCGCCAAGCTTCTAAAACAAAATTTGAGCAAGACCAATTTAAAAAAGTTGCTAATTCTACTTATGGAAAAACAATCCAAAATGTTAGGAATTATTTAATTGTTAAATTACATGTGAAACCAAAGTCCCTTTTAAAAGCTGTTGCAAACCCCACATTCAAAAGCTTTTCAATCCTTGATGAGAATCTCGTTCAGACTAATCACTTTACACCTGTTATTTTGCATGACAAACCAATTTTCATTGGTTTTACAATTTTGGAAATATCAAAAGAATTCATGTATGATTTTTATTACAACAAATTAACCAAAAACATTCAATGCAAGTTTGACCTCGGTTTTTCAGATACTGATAGTTTTTTATTCAAAGTTAACAAATCCGAAATTTTCAATGCACACGTTAAAAAATACATGGATTTTTCAAATTTTAACTCTGAACATAAAAATTTCAGCAATTCAAACAAAGCTCAACTAGGTTTTTTTAAAAATGAATTGGGCGGAAAGTATACATGTTTAGAATTTGTCGGTCTGAGAGCAAAATGTTACAGTCTTAATCTGATGAACATCAAAGACGAATCTATCAGTGAAAAAAAAACGTGCAAAGGTTTGGGACGTGTAGCAATTCAAAACAAGCTTAAATTTAAACATTACAAAGATTCTCTTTTTAACAGAAAAATTTACAGATTTGATTACAATTCAATTCGTTCTGTTAAACAAAATGTTAGCACTATCAGACTTAAAAAAAAAGCTCTTTCTCATTTTGATTCAAAAAGATGGTTATTTGATTGTGGTATTCATTCAGTCCCTTACGGTTCTTATATTATTGAGCGTTATTACAACGTCTGCCCGAAGTGTTAAACTGCTTAAATACAAAGACAACAACGCAAGTCAAAAATAGAACTGCTGTGATATTAATTGTGAGAACATTAATAGTTGAAAGTGATGTTTTTAGCTGTGTTGTTGTCTTTGTCGAAGCTGTGTTTATATTATAATCATACTCATAATCTTCAATGCTGATTTTTTTGTTGTCCATGTTTGCCATGTTTGTGAGTGTTAAATCGTCCGATGCTGACACTGTTGTATATTCTGTGTTCGTGTTTGTATCTACGGTTACTGTAGTGTCTGACGCTGCATCTGTAGCTGTTTCTTGTTTTAATTCTTCATCAGATATAATGCGTCCTGTAAAAGATAATATTTTTGTAAAAAATAGTATTGAAAATAAATAAAATATTAAAAGCTATTTTTGTTTTTATTTTGTGGGGTTAGATTGGGAAAATCGTTAAAGTTAAATATTTTGAGATTAAAAAAACGCTCAAAAACTTAAGATTTTCTAAAAGTTAAAAAATGACAAATGACATTCGGCTTTATGAAAAAAATTCTCTGATTCCTATTTTGAAATCAAGATTATGAAAAAAAAAAAAAATGTGAATTCTTGTTTTCTGAACATACTAACACTCTTTAGATAACTTTTTATAATTTTTTAAAACCTCTTCTCACCTTCATTTTTAAAAAGTTTAACATCAAAGCCTTCAGAAGGGTCGTGTTGTATGTAAACTTCGTATTCATGTTTATCCTCGCCACGTGGTTTTCCGAGTTTCATGTTGTTTCCTTCAACCCCAAACCAAAGCAAAGCACCATCAGGAATCTTGAGTTGAGGTTTTTTATTTGTTTTAACATCGTTTGCATTATCCAGTTTTTCAGAGTTTTGTGTTTTTGAAATTATAGTTTCGCGTGTTTCTTTTACATTAAGGTTTTCAAGTTTGCTTAAATCAGTTTCACTTTTGAACCAATCTAAATCCTCAGGGCTGATGTCAATTTGATGTAATTTTGGTTTTCTTTGAGAGTTTTTTTTTGTGTAAATTAATTTTTTAGGTTTCTCATCCTTCCTACCCTCAATGTCGTATTCATCCCAGAATAGTTCGTAGTCGGTATCAAACTGGGTTTCATGTGGAATGGTTTCATCAACTTCAACATCTTTGTTGTTTGAGTCTTTCTCAATCGGTGAATTTGTTGTTGTACGTGTAGTGACCTTTGTTGTTGTGACTTCTGATACGGTTGTTATTTGAGTTTGAGTTCTTTGAAAAAAGATGTCCGGAAACTGCTTGTAAAAATCTTCATTCTCTTGACTTTCTTCGATTGTAGCTCTTTGACTTTGACTTGTAGTGATGCATACTAAGCATCCAATAAACACCCACAACTTAAGTAGTTTCATTTTATTAAAATGTTTAAATATTAAAATGTTCAATGTTGGTTGTTACACTTAATCCTTTAAAAGCTAGGATATAACTAACAAAGCATTTTTTCAAAAACACACCCAACACCAACATACACACACTCGAAGTCATTAGTGAGTAATACATCTTTTCTCACAACAAGTAATTTCTCAAGATATCCTATCTTAAAAAATATTAACAAAAAATAACATTATGTCTTCAGCTATTGAAATAATTCCAGAGACATTGTCTTTTCTAAAAACGGCTGTTTCAAAACAAAACGAATGTCAAGAACAGTCTGACTCAAAATACACACGTTTTGTCAGAAGAAAATTTCAATGTATTGTTATATTCCTTATTCTAATTGTTTCATTTTTAGAATTTTTAAATGTTTTTATTCCTAGATTGAACGATACAAATTTAGATTTTTTAAATAAAATATTATATTACACTCTAAATACAACCTCTATTCATAATAAAACATTTGTCTGAAACACAAACTAAATAAAATTTTAAAAAATCTAATGGGATTTCTTTTTTAAATCTTTTGTGTATTTTTAAACGTTTCATTTTTTAAAAACATTTTTTAGATAGAATTTTTTGAAATATTTTCGAAATTCTGTTTTAAAAGATTGGATTTCACGTTTAGGAACACCAACCGAATTTTTCCGTCAAAAACGAAAAAATGTTTTGAGGGATTTTGACACATGTTTTTTTCTCGGAAAATTCGATTGGTGTTCCTAAACGTGAAATCCAATCTTTTAAAACAGAATTTCAAAAGAATTTGTGATCATCTTTTCTGAACCTAAATTTGTTTTTTTAGAAAACGGTTTTGCGGTCAAAAATATTTGGGACTCAATTTTAACTCTCTCACACAAAAGTGAGTATCATAATATTTTGAGTGATGGATAAAAGAGGGTTTTTTTAAAACCCAAAATAAAAATCACAAGTTTTTTGTCATTTTTAGGATCATTTCTAAAAGTGAAATTCTGTTTTTTAAAATTGATATTGATCATCTTTCTGAACATAAAATTGAGTTTTTTTAGAAACAGTTATGGTCATTTTTTCTCTCAAACATTTTTTCGTTTTTGATGGAAAATTTCGACTGATTTTTTCTGAAATTATTTCTTTTTTCTGAATGTGAAATTGTGTTTTTGAAAACACAAATTTTGAGTGAGGACAAAAAAAGGAATCC
>Ga0078972_1008616_pt1 | contig 21088 bp, 23 predicted proteins | sample YelNatPaOPGAMG01_FD_67568 | JGI IMG/M metagenome (GOLD analysis project Ga0078972, IMG submission 67568) | Hot spring thermophilic microbial communities from Obsidian Pool, Yellowstone National Park, USA - OP-RAMG-01 (SPADES assembly) (version 2) | ecosystem: Environmental > Aquatic > Thermal...
CGAGACGAGGAACGAGGAGCGAGCATATCAATCCGTAAGGAGATATGTAAGCGACAAGTGACAAAGTCGTAGCCCAAAAGCGGACAACCCTGAAAGGGAGAAAGAATTTTGGGCAATTTTGTCGTTGAGACACACTCACAATGTTTATTCAACATTGCTCGTTCGCCTCGCCTAAAACTTGCCTCAAACTTCTTTCTCCAAATGAGAGAATATAGGGAGTCAGCGAACCCTAAATAGGAGGAAATATGTTAGAGTTTAATAGTTATGATGAACTGATAAAAAAGGTTAGCGGGATAGCAAACAGGGTTATTGTCCCCGGCGCAAATAACATGGAAGTCCTAGAAGCATTAAAAATGGGGACGAATAACAAACTTATCTCAGGCGGAATGCTTATAGGTCCTAAAAAAGAGATTGAAAAATACTTAAAAGAGGTAAAACTTCCGGATATATTTGAAATAAAAGACGAAAACGATGTTTTAAATATGTCCAATATCGCTGTTGATTTGATTAAGGAGGGAAAAGGAGATTTCCTTGTAAAAGGGCTTGTGGATACTAAATATTACGCGAAGGCAATACTTAGAAAAGACATCGGCGCTGTAAAAGAAGGCGGATTGCTATCGCATTTTGTTTATTTTAAACTTTCTAACTATCATAAATTTTTCGCTTTGACAGACGCCGCTATGGTAATAAAACCGACGCTGGAAGAGAAAGTAAAAATAATAGAGAACGCTGTTGAAATATTAAGATTGCTGGGTGTAGAAAAACCGAAGGTATCGATAGTATGCCCGGTAGAAAAACCAAATCCAAAAATCCAAAGCACAATGGACGCAGTGGAACTTGTTAAAATGAACCGGGAAGGAAAAATAAAGGACTGCATAATTGAAGGTCCTTACGATGTATATATTACATTTTCCAAAAAACTTGCCGAGGAAAAGGGAGTGAAAGATGGAGTTGTCCCTGGAGATGCTGACCTCGTTCTATTAGACGACCTCGATGCCGCAAATGCTGCTTATAAAACCATATCATTTTTTGGAGCCGGATTCTCATCAGCGACGATTCTTGCTGGAGCGAATTTCCCCGTAATATTGCCATCAAGAACCGATTCGCCAATGACAAAATTATATTCAATAGCGCTTGCTTCTCACATTCAGCAAAAAACAAAAACGAAAGCAAAATGAAGAATATAAAAAGAATAGTTTTTACAGGTGGACCCTCAGCAGGCAAGACATCTATAATAGAGATAATTCAAAGGAGATATCCTAAAGAATTTGTATCGGTCCCGGAAGCAGCGTCAATACTTTACTCAGGCGGCTTCCCAAGAATAAAAGACGACCGTGCTATGAGGCATATCCAGAGAGCGATTTATTTCACAATAATAGAACTGGAAGATATGTACGGCGAAATATTCCCGGATAAAATCCAGTTATGCGATAGGGGAACGCTTGACGGCATTGCCTACTGGCCAAAAGATAGTTCTATTGCCTTTACTGAATCCGTTGGGACGACTGTGGAAAAAGAATATGAAAGATATGAACTTCTGATACACTTAAAGTCACCAAAGGATAAAGAAATATATCAACTATCCTCGACAAGGAATGAAAATCACAGATTGGCGCTTGAATTAGATGCTAAAACATTAAAAGCATGGCACAAACATCCAAACAGATTTATAATAGATGACGAGAAGAATTTCCTCGTGAAAGCGGAAAAAGCGATATCAATAGTAGAAAATGAGACGTAAGAAAGTGAGAGTGAAAAGTAGCGGGCGATTTACCAATCGCCAAATTGTAGCAGCAGAGCGCTAGCTCTGCAAAGGCAAAGATCACGCTTTGCGACTACAAACAAAATAGTAGTTTTAGAGCTTGCTCTGCTAAAGAGGTGAGTAGACGGCTCACGGCTGACAGATCACGGCTCACAGATACAAGCAGGTGAGAGACGTGAGAAGTGAAATCCCCCTTAATCCCCCTTTGGTAAAGGGGGAAATAAAGGGGGATTTAAGAAGGTGAGAAAGTAAGCAGGTGAAAAGTGATTAGTGAAGAGTGAGAGGTGATTAGTGGAATACAAATTATGGATTATGAATTATGGATTTTGAATGATGGATTGTGGAGTCCCCCGACGCTCCGACGTCAAGTCGGAGCAGGTGACGTCGGGGTGCGGGGCGAGCGACCAATTAAAAGTAAGTTCCTTATTATCCCGAAGGAGCGAGTGCGGCGGATGAACGACTTCGGGATGTCAGGTTTAAATTTGAGGCTACCTTATTAAAATCAGTGATATACTCCACTTGTCCGAGCGAACGGAGTGAGCGAGTTGTGGAGTATCCGAGAATTTAAACCGAAAGGACATCCCGTTAAGTGATAGCCGTCGCACGAGCGACCATATCTAAATGGTATAATATAATTATGACCGAGCAAAAGGCAGTTTCTATCTCAGAAATACTTAGATGCGAAAATGTGATAATAAAAGAGGATGGCTTTAAAGATATTGGCGATTTAATAGATTTTGGATTGTCATTTATTATTTCAAAATATGAGGACTCAAACAAACCCGAGCTTAATATAATCAAGGAAAAGATAGAAAAGTCACCATCCTTTTATACTGTATTTGAAAATGGATTGTTCATTCCGCATTTAAAACTTGAAAATATAAGTGAATTTAAATCGGTTCTAATCGTAACGCCAAAGCCGGTAAAGGATGAAAAGACAAATCATAATATTTATATCACATTTATGCTTTTCTCACCTATGACCAAAAATTTTTTTGAAAAACATCTAAATATACTTAGTACCATTACTATGATATTCAAAGATTCTGTTATAAAAGGCGTTATTAAACTTAAAAACTCATCGGATATCTGTTCCTATATAAAATCCATAGAAAGAAATGAATAAAAAAATAAAGAATGTCCTAATCCTTTCTACCGCGGTTCTCAGTTTTATATCATTCTGGCGCGCAAGCGCTATAGTGCTTTGCGATTTCGGTTCAAGCGCATACTATGCAGGCGGCATAGCGGCGAAAGCGTACGGTCCATCATTTCCTTATTTTATATTGGCGGTTATGGTTTTAGCCGGTTTTCTTTTAATGGCTTATATAGAGTCATCGTCGCTTTTTACACGTGGCGGAGTTTATGTCGTAGTAAGGGAGACGATGGGAAAGAGTATGGCTAAGATGAGCGTTTCTGCTCTTATATTTGATTATCTGCTTACCGCTCCGATAAGTGCTGTAAGCGCCGGGCTTTATTTAGCATATTTCCTTCAGATTATTCTCCCCTATATCCATATAAACTGGAATATAAATCCAAGAGCGGTTTCTGTCATCTTTTCTCTTCTAATTGTTTTCTATTTCTGGAGAGAAAATATAAAAGGAGTGAAGGAGTCATCTCAGAATAATGTAAGGATTATAATTTTTGTTTCAATTATTGCAGTGATTCTCTTAATTCTTTCGCTCTATACGATAAATAAAAAAGGTTTTCACTGGCCAGAATTTAAATTTTCTTTCACAGATGAAGCGCTTGGTTTTGTGAAAAATATTAAGTGGTTAAAACCGATAGGGCTCATTGGAATTCTTATGGCTATGGGACACTCAATACTCGCTTTAAGTGGTCTTGAGACGCTCGCTCAGGTTTACAGAGAGATAGAGGACCCTAAGATAAAAAATCTAAAAAAAGCCGTTGTGGTCATTTTCATTTTTGGTTTCATATTTACAGGGATTCTTACTTTTATGTCGGGGATAATAATCCCTTATGAAAAAATAATAAACGAGTATTCTGAAAATCTTTTAAGCGGACTCTGTATGGAGCTTTACATTCCTTATAATTTTAAACTTGTATTGAAAACCCTCGTAGTATTTTCGGCGCTTTTGATACTTGTTGGAGCGGTCAATACGGCTATAGTTGGAGCGAACGGCATATTAAACAGAGTCGCTGAAGACGGAATACTTCCCGATTATGTAAGAAAGCTTCATCCTAAATACGGAACTACATATGTTATTATAACCATCGCCGCTGTTTTACAGGCGGTTATAGTCATATTATCCCGGGGAGATGTTTTTTTGCTTGGAGAGGCGTATGCATTTGGAGTTCTGTGGAGTTTGACTTTTAACCTTCTTTCTTTAATCTTTTTAAGGTTTAAAAAATACGACCAGGAAAGGGAGTGGAAGTACCCTTTAAATATAAAAATCTCTGAATACGATGTCCCGATAGGACTTATAGCAATATTTTTAATAATATTTTCTATTTCAGTTATAAATCTTTTTACTAAAAAAATAGCCACGATATCCGGTATATTATTTACCGCCGTCTTATACATAATATTTGCCATCTCGGAAAAAAAACAGACGGTTAAAGAAGATATACATAGAGTTGATGACGAAATAGATGAAGAAAAGGTGAATATTTCAACCGAAAAAGAAATTTCAGATATGTTTAAAAAATTTACAAAACCTGAGAAAATACTTGTACCGGTAAGAAACCCTAACAATCTCAGTCATTTGAGATATGTTCTTGAAAATGTTAATGATGATATTACAGATATAGTAGTTCTTTATGTAAAGGTTGAAAGGGGTTATGAGTACGCCTTAAATTATGATAATCTAACTGATGAAGAAAAGTATCTTTTCAGAGAAGTAATTCTAATAGCCGAAAAATACGGGAAAACGGTTCATCCGGTGATAGTTTTTTCAAACGATCCCTTTTATATAGTATTATATTCGGCGATAAACGGTAATTTCCCTAAGATAGTTATGGGGGTTTCACCCAGTGGTGGCGCTGAGATGCAACTTGAAAATATGGCGATGCTATGGGGTATGATGAGACCGAATAATTTTAAATCGGCAATAGAAGTCAATATTATATGGGAATCAAGAATGCTCTCATATAAACTTCACTAATGTTCACTAAAAAGTAAGATGTAAAAAGGTGAAAAGTGAGAGATAAGATGTGAGAAACGAATTATGAATTATGGATGATGGATTAATGGTGAATTATAAATGATGGATTATGGATGTTGAATTATAGATTTCTAATTCAAAATCTAACATTTATAATTCATAATTTTTAAAATACCAGTAACAAGCAACCATTATACCAGCAACCAGATTAACCAGTAGCAAATAATATAATTTCGTTGAAAATTTTCGTTGAGTCATGAAGAAGGAGGAATTATGGCAGTAAGAAGAATCAATAAGTATGGGGAGCCAATACTTAAGAAAAAGACAAAGAAAGTGGATTTTCAATCAATAAAAAATGAAATCCCGTCTATTTTAAAAGATATGTATGACACTATGTATTCGGTAAACGGAATAGGGCTTGCGGCAAATCAGATGGGGCTTGATATGCAGCTTTCAATAATAAATTTTAAGGATAAAGAAAAAAATAAGGATATAAATCTTGTTATAATAAATCCAGTAATTGTGTTTTATGACGGCGAAGTCGTAGAAGAAGAAGGATGCCTTTCTTTTCCCGGGCTCTTCGCTAAAGTTAAAAGATATAAAGATATCGCTGTTAATGCGCTGAATGAAAAGGGGTTCCCGATAGAGGTGAAGGCCAGTGGACTTCTGTCAAGGGCTCTTCAGCATGAGATAGACCATTTAAATGGAATCACTTTTATTGACAGATTGCCTTTTACTCAGAGATTAAGGTTAAAACCGACTCTTTTAAAGCTTAAAAAGCAGTGGAAGAAGATTGATGAATCCAAACTAAAACCTGAAGTGATGTAAGATGAATAAAAAAATTGTATTTTTAGGCACTCCCGAGGTTGCCGCCGAAATACTTTCTCATATTGTAGAGAATGGAATTTGCATATCTGCCGTTATAACTCAACCAGATAAACTAACCGGAAGAAACAAGATTCTCACTTCCCCCCCGGTTAAAAAAATAGCCAATAAATTTTCAATAAAAACATATCAGCCCGATACGGATGAGTCGCTTGAAAAAGTTTTAAAAGAATCGTCCTGCGATTATGCTATTGTTGTGGCTTACGGAAGAATACTTAAAGAAAATATATTGAATATTCTGCCTTATGGATTTTATAATATTCACTTTTCGCTTCTTCCTAAGTATCGCGGAGCGGATCCTGTGAGAAAAGCGATTTTAAATCTTGAAAGCGAGAGCGGCGTTACCATATTTAAAATAGATAAGGGAATTGACAGCGGGGATATACTTTTGAAAGAGAAAATTTTGATATATCCCGACGACACTTCAACGACTCTTTTTAAAAAACTTATTCCTCTCTCAAAAAAAATGATTATGGATGCGATAAAAATAATAGATTCCGGAAATATCCGATTAACTCCCCAAACAGGAGAGGTCTCTTACGCTCATAAGATAAACGTTAATGATACTTTTATTGATTTTCGCGAGCCCTCTATTCATGTCTATGCTAAAGTAAGAGCATTTTCTTTTGACCCTTATTCAAGATTTTATTTTAAAAGAAAAGATAGAAATATTGCCGTACAGATAATCTCCGCGAAACATGTCAGTAAAATAGATGACAGATTTATGCCCGGCTCTTTAGTCGGTTTTGAAAAGGGGAAAGGTATTTTGGTAAAATGTGGAGATGATGGAATATTTTTAGAGCATATTAAACCAGAAGGCGGAAAAATAGTAAACGCCTATGATTATTTTATAAACGGAATGAAATTAAATACAGGAGATAAAATATATGAATACTGAAACGCGTTTAAATATCAAACATATCGCGAAAATATTTTTGATTATAATATTTTTATCCGTATTTTCTTACTTTATGATAAACTGGGCTATTGAGTCAGTTATCCATTCAAGAAAGGAAGTGATAGTTCCGGATATTAAAGGGAAATCCGCTATTACAGCGCTTTCAATGCTTTCTGAAAATAACCTTGGTATGCAAATCGGCGGATTTGAGTTTGATTCAAGCGTTCCTGTTGGAACTATTTTAAGGCAGTCCCCTCAGGCAGGGATAAATGTAAGAGAAGGAAGAATAATAAAAGTTGTTTTTTCCCAGGGTGGGGAATCGGTTTTCGTTCCAAATGTTATAGGAATGCCCATCAGAAATGCTGAACTTTTACTGAGACAGAGGCAATTAGTTCTGGGCGAAGTTAGCGAGTCATATTCAACCAAGTTTGATAAAGGAGTTGTCATATATCAGGAACCAAAGGTTGATTCTCAGGTTTCTAAAAATACTTATGTAAATCTTATAGTTTCAGCAGGGCTTCCTCCTAAAGGAGTTATACTTATGCCGGACCTAAGACAGAAAAAAATATCCGACTTTTATAAATGGATAGAATCAAATCCAAGAATAAAATATCAGATAAAAAAAGAGTCAAATACAATATTTCCGAAAGACACCATTATAGACCAGAGTCCTGAATACGATGTTCAGATAACCGAAGACAAAGAAGTAATTATAACCGTAAGCGACAACGATGTCGAAAAAAATATTGAAGAATACAAGATTGTCTATAATCTATCCCAGAGCGGCTCTCAGAGAAATGTAAGAATAGTCGCTATAAGCAAAAGCGGAGACAAGGAAATATTTAATGCTATAAAAGAGCCCGGCTCTAAAGTGGAGTTATCCATTCCAAAATCATCCGCTGAAAAGATAAGAATATTTGTAAACGGAATACTCGTTGAAGAAAGACAGATAAAATGAAGCATAACAATATGGTAAGGTTTCCTGATTGGTTAGATAATTTTATAGTTCCTTCCATACTTTCCGCCGATGTATCAAATTTATATAAAGAGATTAAATCGGTGGAAAAATATTCCGGATGGATTCAGGTTGATGTTATGGACGGACACTTCGTTCCTAATTTGAGTTTTGGCCCTAATGTCGTTATGTCTTTGAGAAAAATAACAATGCTTCCTATTGATGTTCATCTTATGGTTGAAGAGCCCTTAAATTTTATTAAAGCGTTTATAAAAAACGGCGCTGATTTGATAACAGTTCATTACGAGTCGAAGAAATTCTATGAGGCGATAAAACTTATAAAAAAGAGCGGTAAAAAAGCCGGGATAGCCATAAGACCCGGAACCGATTTTAAAAAAATAGCGCCATATTTAAAAGCAGTTGATCTGATTTTAATAATGACCGTTGAACCGGGTTTCGGTGGCCAGAGTTTTATTTTTAATATGCTTGATAAGATAAAAGAAGCGCGTGATTACATAAATTCTAAAAAAATGAAAAAATATATCCAGGTTGATGGAGGCATAAGCGAAGAGACGTTGATTTATGCTCTGAATTCCGGTGCGAACTCTTTCGTTATGGGAAGCGGTTTATTTGGTAAGAAAAATCCAGATAATATAAAAAAGATATATAATTTAATTTATGGCGGGAAATAAGGTAAAAAAAATACTTATAGTGGATGATGAGGCATTAATAACAAAGATTTTATCCATTCGTTTTCAGTCGGATGGTTTTGAAGTTGAAGTGGCGAGTGATGGGGATGAAGGGATTGATAAAGCTATGAAATTTTTACCCGATCTTGCCATAATAGACATAGGACTTCCTAAAATTGACGGAAACACTTTATGCGAACTGATAAAGAAAAACAAATCCACCGCAAATACAAAAGTGATAATTCTTACAGGAAAGAAACTTGTCGGCGATATGGAAAAAGCATTTGAAAGTGGCGCTGATGCCTATGTCTCAAAACCCTATGATTACCAGATATTGTTGAATAAGGTAAAAAAACTTATCGGTGAGTGATTACTATAAAAAATATATCAGAATTATTGAAAGCGATGGAAATTTTAAAATCGCGAATATTTTAATTGATTGTTTTCTTGGTAAAAAAGATATTTCCGGTAAAACGAAAAAATGGCTATCTTACGAGAAAGAGCGTATCAGACGACTTGAATTGGAATATCCCTATACTTTAAAAACGGCGTTCAATCTCGTTAAAAAAGAGGTAAAGAATTTCACAAAGAATGACTTTCAAAAATGGATTGATTTGGGATTTATAATTCCAAGAGTTATAGATGGTAAGACGAAATTTTTTAAAAGGTTTTTACCAAATTTATTCTTTTTAGGTAAGAATCTTGAAAAAAGAAGGAAAAAAATAAACAAAGCGGTCTCGGAAAGACGGGAGCGAATAAATAAAAGAATAGACCAACTAATTTCCGGCGATGGACCTAAGAAATATTTTGTTCAGGCAAGAATATCTCTAAAATTAAAATTTACGCCTCGTGAAAAAGTAAGATGTTGGCTACCCTTTCCAAGGGTTGGTGACCAGGTCCTGTCAGCGCGGTTAATCGCTACCTCCCATAAAAAGTACTATCTTGCTAAAGAAAACGCCGGACAGAGGACAATATATTTTGAAGAAAGAGACAGAAAATTTTTTGTTGAATTTGAATATAAGATAACAGAGGTTGTTTCAAAAATCAATCCACAAACCATTGACAGTAAAATTCCACGTTCTTTTGAAAGAGACCTGAGAGAAGAACCGCCTCATATCGTCTTTACCGGGGAAATCATAAAACTTGCTCATTCTATTGTAGGGAAGGAAAAGAATATTTATCTCAAGGCAAGGAGAATTTATGACTGGATAACTAAAAACATAAATTATACTTATGTTTTACCATACAGTGTCTATGAAAATGTTTCCAAATATTGCCTGAGAAAGTTACAGGGGGATTGCGGCTTTCAGGCGCTTGCATTTATAACTCTTTGCAGGGCTTGCGGAGTTCCGTCAAAATGGCAGTCCGGCTGGTTTATAATGGAAAAATTCGCTTCCCCTCATGATTGGGCTATGTTTTACGCTGGAAAGTGGTTATTCGCGGATTTATCTTTCGGTGGAAGTCGCAGAGATAATGAAGCAAGAAGAGAATTCTATTTTGGAAATCTTGACGCTTTCAGAATGCCCGCGAACTCTGAAATTTGCTTTCAGTTTGATCCACCTAAAAGGACATGGAGGAGCGATCCTGTCGACAATCAGGTGGGAGAAGTGGAAACAAAATCAAAAAATATTTATTATAATGATTTTCGTTATAAAATAGATGTTCTTAAATTTGAGGAAATTCTTGAGAGACGCCCTCAATAAGTCCAGCTCTTTTGATACAAAAATATTATGCCAAACTTTACCCTTCCATCTCATAAAAAGCAAAATACTTTATGCATATATCAAAAGGGCGGGGTTTTTTGATATAATATATAGACAGGCGTTTTGTTTAAGGAGGTAGAATGGCTGTTGTCTTAAGACTTCAAAGGCATGGTAAGAAAGTTCAGCCGAGATATAAAATAGTGGCTATTAAAAAAACAGGTGGGCCTAAAGCTAAACCGATAGAGGTTATAGGAAATTATAATCCAAAAGCAGAGAAAATTTCGGAGAAAATTGTTATAAAACTTGAAAGATACGATTACTGGCTTAAGGTTGGCGCTAAACCGAGCGAGACATTATCGTCTCTCGTAAATAAATTGAAAGAAAATAAACAGCAATAATATGAATTCTCTTTTATCATATATCATATCTTCGATATCTAACGATTCTTCCGATGTAAAAATCAGCGTTATTGAAGTTGATAATGACATAAAGTTTATTATAAAAGCAGGAGAGAAATCCAAGGCGAAGATTATTGGAAGAGAAGGCAAAATTATAAACAGCATCAGAGATTATTTAAAGTCAATTTCCAAGAAGTTTAATAAAAGGATTTATATTGAGATCAATGAAAATTGATGTAATCACCCTCTTCCCTGAAATGGTTGATTACCCTCTCTCTCTTAGTATAGTTCAAAGAGCGAGAGAAAAAGGTCTCTTAAATATCGCTTTTATAAACCCGCGTGAGTTTGCAAGGGATGCTCATAAGAGCGTTGATGATAAACCTTACGGCGGCGGAAATGGAATGGTTCTGATGGCAGAGCCCATATATAAAGGTATAAAAAAAGTTGAGAGGAAGGACTCATATATCATACTTTTAACTCCGCATGGGAGGGTCTTCAATCAATCAATCGCCAGAGAACTTTCCAAGAAAAAACATTTAATTTTTATCTGCGCTCATTATGAGGGCTATGATGAGAGGATATCGGATTATGTAGATGACGAAATTTCTATAGGAGATTTTATTCTCTCGGGAGGAGAGCCGGCCTGCGTATGTATAATTGACTCTGTCGCCAGAATTGTTGATGGAGTTATTAAAAAGGAATCGGTTGATGAAGAAAGTTTTTCTAACTATCTTTTGGAATTTCCCCATTACACCCGTCCGAGGGTCTGGAGAAATAAGAAGGTTCCAGATATACTTTTAAGCGGTAATCATATAAGAATAAAAGAGTGGAGGCATAAAATGTCTGTTGAGATCACTAAGAATAGACGACCTGATCTGTATTTGAAATACCTTGAGAATATTAAGGAGGGAAAATGAGTAAATTAGATGAAATACTTAGGGAAAACATTAAAAAATTTGATTATAAAGTTGGAGATAAAGTGAAGGTTCATATTAAGGTTAGCGAAGGCGACACGGAAAGAATTCAGGTTTTTGACGGAGTAATAATTTCAATAAAGGGAAGCGGCGTTTCAAAAAGTTTCACCGTTAGAAAGGTTTCTTACGGCGTAGGAGTAGAAAGAGTTTTCCCTGTCAATTCTCCAAAGATAGATAAAGTAGAACTTGTAAAGTCCAATAAAGTGAGAAGAGCAAAACTTAATTATTTAAGAAAATTAAGCGGTAAAGCCGCGAGATTAAATGAAATAGCGTTGCAGGATGAGATGATAGACGAAGACAACGAAATAAAACAGCAGGAAAATCAAGTAGTTCAAGAGACCAAAAATGTTTGATTAAAATGCAATCGTCAAACAGCGATATTTTAAAAGAGTCCCTTTATGAAAAGTTGCTCTTTTTTTTTGACGAAGAAATAAAAAAGAAGAGCAATAAAAAGTATATTATAGGGGTTGACGAAGTCGGAAGGGGTCCTCTCGCCGGCCCGGTTGTTGCGGCCGCGTCCATTATATTTAACTATTCTGATTGGATGAACGATATAAACGATAGCAAAAAAATATCTCATTCTAAGAGAGAAGAAATCTTTAAAAAAATGATTTTTTCCAGGGATATCAAACTTTCTTTTTCGTACGTGGATAATTATAAGATAGATGAGATAAATATACTCAATGCGAGTTTGCTCGCTATGAAAAAAGCTGTTGAGAAACTGGTTGGATATCTGAATTTGGATAAATCCGATTTTATAGTGGTTGTGGATGGAAATAAGAAAATAAAAGATTTGAATTACGAACAGATAAGCGTTGTCAGAGGAGATTCTAAGAGCGTTTCGGTAGCGGCTGCAAGCATTTTTGCCAAAGTCATAAGGGACAGATGGATGGATGTTATCCATATAGCATGTCCTCATTATGATTTTAAAAAACACAAGGGCTACCCCACAAAAAAGCATATTGAAATGATAAAAAAATACGGGCTTTCCCCCTATCACAGAAAAAGTTTTTCACCCTGTAATATATGAGAGAAACCGGTAAAGAATATGAAAATATAGCGTCCCATTATCTTGAAAAAAATGGATATAAAATAATAACTACGAATTTTAATACCAAAATCGGCGAGATAGATATAATCGCTAAAGATGGGAAGACCCTTGTTTTTGTTGAAGTTAAGGCGAGAAAAAAAAGTTCATATCAACCTTATGAAGCGGTTAATAAGAGTAAAACGGATAAAATAATTAAATCGTCTCTAATTTATATCAAAAAAAATGGTATTAAAGATTTAGATTTGAGATATGATGTCGTCTCGATAAAAGGAACGGTAAAAGAACCTGAGATAACTTTAATAAAAAATGCTTTTAACGCTGAAAAGTATTTTATTTAGGAGTAATCTATGAAAGGCAGAGAAATGTATGACGTGATAGTTAAAACGGCGAAATATTTAAACGGAAAAATAAAAAATTTTAAACCCGAATATCTTATAATAATGGGAAGCGGGCTTAAAAATGCTATACTTGATTTAAAAAACACGGTTAAGATTTCATACACATCCATACCGAATTTTCCTCCTACCACCGTCAAGGGCCATATCGGAGAGTTAATTTGCGGCGATTTCAACGGGAAAAATGTTCTTATTATGCGCGGAAGGTTTCATTATTACGAAGGGCATCCTATAAGTTTTATATCGTTTCCCATACGACTTTTTAATTATATGGGTGTGAAAAAATTGATAGTTACCGCCGCGGTTGGCTCCCTTAAAAAAGAAATAAAACCTGGCGATATAATAATACTTAAAAACCATATAAATCTTATGGATACAAATCCGCTTATAGGGAATTATTATGAAAAATTTGGAGATATGTTCGTTGATATGTCTGAGCCGTATAAGATTGATACAATTAAATCAATCAAAAAATATATAAAAAATATTAAGTTTAAAGAAGGTGTTTATGTCGCTGTCAGCGGTCCCTGTTATGAGACATCATCTGAAGCGAATATGTATAGAACCATTGGCGGGGATGTTATGGGGATGTCTGTCGTTCCTGAGGTTATAAGCGCAAAACAGCTTAAAATGGATGTGATGGGTATATGCTGGGTTTCAAACTATGTTCCTGGTATAGAAAATAAAAGAATAAATCATGATAATGTTTTGGAGTTAGGAAATGAAGCCGGAAATAAAATAAAAGAAATAATTCAGGTTTCTATCAATAAAGAACTTATATGATAAGGATGCTTGAGATAATCGCTAAGAAAAGGGATGGATTAAAACTTGATTATAAGGATTTTGAGTTTGTATCAAATGGCGCTGCAAGAGGTTTAATCCCTGATTATCAGATATCAAGCTGGCTTATGGCATGCTTTCTAAACGGGCTTGATGATATAGAGACATCCAATCTTACCAGGGCTATGGCTTTTTCAGGCAGGCGGCTGGATTTAAGAGGAATCAAAAAAATAAAGGTTGATAAACACTCTACCGGTGGCGTTGGAGACGGGATTTCTCTTTCTCTCGCTCCAATTGTCGCGAGTTGCGGGGTATGCGTTCCTATGATGAGCGGAAGGGGTCTCGGACATACTGGCGGTACTCTTGATAAACTTGAATCCATAAGGAATTTTCAGGTTAGATTGCCTTATTCTCATATATTGAAGCAGCTTAAGGCGATATCTGTCTGTATGTTCGGGCAGACCGAAGAACTCGCTCCCGCTGATAAAAAACTTTACGCTTTAAGAGATGCTACAAGAACTGTTGAATCCATCCCTTTGATAGTTGCAAGTATCCTGTCCAAAAAATACGCAGAAGGTATAAACGCTCTCGTTATGGATGTTAAGTTTGGAAGCGGTGCTTTTATCAAAGATTATTATAAAGCCAAAAAACTTGCCGTCTCCCTTGTGAGAACCTCTAAACTCTTAGGAATTAAAGCAGTTGCAGTTATGAGCAATATGGAAGTTCCGCTGGGAAGGGCGATAGGAAACGGTATAGAGATGGAGCAGTCAATAAGAATTTTGAAAGGCGAAAAGATAGCGGATGATTTTGAAGAACTTTTATATCTTCTCTGCGGTTATGTGATATATCTCGCGAGGATAGCGAGAAATGTAGAAGAAGGAATTGATAAAGCCAGGAAAGCAGTTGAAAGTGGTTCTGCGATTGAAAAATTAAGAGAGATGATAAAATGGCAGAAGGGAGATGCGAGGGTCTGCGATAACCCTGCTACTTTTATCCCAAAGGCAAAGATAGTAAGTTATGTTAAAGCTCATTATGATGGATATATAACAGCAATGGATGCAAGAAAGATTGGCTGGTCAACTATAGCCCTTGGCGTTGGAAGAACGAAAGCCGAAGACCCGGTTGATTATTCTGCCGGTATATGGCTTAACAAAAAGTATGGAGATAAAGTTAAGCGCGGAGATATAATAGCATCTGTTTACGGTTCGGATATAACGAAGATCAATGAGTGCATAAAGATATTTTCCTTGGGGCTAAAGATATCCAGCGTAAAGGCAAAAAAAATAAATTTGATTGGCGAAGTGATAAAATAAAGTAAAAAGGAGAGAAGTGAGCGGACGGCTCACAGATACAAAAGTGAGAAGTGAAAAGAGAAAAAGGAGATGATTTATGGTTTATATATCCACTCATCCTCTTGTTATGCATAAAATATCTCAGATAAGAGACAGAAACACTTCTAACTTTGATTTCAGAAGAACTATGAAAGAATTAGCGATTCTTTTGGGCTACGAAGTGATGTCGTCTTTTCCAACAAAGGATATAAAAGTAAAAACGCCGCTTTCCACTGCTGATTGTAAGGTCCTGGCGAAGGATATAGTGATAGTTGCAATACTCAGGGCGGGTCTTTCTCTTATGGAGGGGCTTCTTGAAATAATACCGCATGCGAAACAGGCGCATATAGGAATATACAGAGATGAAGAGACATTAAAGCCCGTTAAGTATTATCTAAGATTTCCGGATGACTTAAAAAAAAGTCAAGTTATAGTCGTTGACCCTATGCTTGCCACCGGCGGTTCAGCGGTGGAAGCCATAAATATAGTAAAATCAAGGGGCGCTAAAAATATCAATTTTATGTCTGTTATAGCGGCTAAATATGGTATAGATTTCTTGAAGAAACATCACCCGGATATAAAAATATTTACGGGCGCTATGGATGAAAAGATAAATAATAATGGCTATATTGTTCCCGGGCTTGGAGATGCCGGCGATAGAATGTTTGGCACCGATTAGATTTTTAAGTTGAGCATGGACTTCATATCTATTATCTTTATGGCGTTCCTTTCCCTTTTTATTATTTTTTTCTTTTCTAATTTTCTAAGCATCCTTACAACTGTCTCAACTCTCAGTCCGCATAATTCCGCTATCTCATTTCTTTTTAAGTTATAAACCGTTGGGATTTTAGAGGCTTGAGTGGTAAATGAAATGTGATTTAATAAAACATTTACGATTCTCTCCCTCGCATTTTTGTATAACATTAAGGCAATCCTTGTCTGTAAATCCTCTATTTCAGTGCAGAATGATTTCATAATTTCAATAGAAAAATCAAAATCCAATCTTAAAAATTCAAGCCATGTATTTTTGTTAAACGAAGATACATAGACATCTCCCATAGCTATGGAGGCGGTGTAATTTGCACCTTGGCACATAGAGGAATACCCAAACATCATACCCGGCTTTCTTATGCTTATTATAGCGTTCTCTCCATTATCGGATGTTTTTGTTATTTTTACTCTCCCCTTGCAAACGCAGAATAAAGAATTAGGCGTATCCCCTTCATCAAATATGGTTTCTCCATTTTTATAGTTTTTTATTATTTTTAGTTTATTCCATCTTGCTCTTATTAATTGAGAAGTAAGTTTAGAGTATAAACATTGATTTTTAAACTTGCATAGATTACAATCAAGGGATTGCATCATACCCCCTACTTATAATAATATCACTATAAAATTTTATAATTTTAAATTATATCTGTCAATATCGGTGTCAATTCGCTAATTTTAAAAATGATAAAAATTTAATAAACTATTTTTATGCTTAAAGATATAAAGATTTTAGGAAAAGAGACGGTTATATATGGAATATCCACAATTGTTGCTCGACTTTTAAATTTTATACTACTCCCCTTATACACCTATTATTTAACCCCTGATATATATGGAGTTGTGGCTACTGTCTTCTCTATAGTGGCGTTTTTAAATGTGATATACGGTTTTGGCTTAAATCAGGGGTATATGAGATTTTACAGTGAAAAAAAATCTCTTTCTTTAACAATAAGTTTTGTCTTTTTCTCCTCTTTTATACTTTCTTTTCTGATGATAATCTTTGCAAAACCGCTTTCTTATATCTTTCAGATAGGCGTCTATAATTATAAACTTTTAATATATTCATCTCTTATACTTTACTTTGATTCGCTTTCTATAATTCCGCTTACTGATTTGAGAATGAAACACAGAGCTTACAAGTTCGTTCTGATAAAGATATTTTCTATCGTCTTAAACCTTATTCTTAATATCGTTTTTTTAAAATATATAGGGCTTGGTGCAGAAGGCGTCTTTTTCGCCGGCGTGATATCTTCATTCTCGCAGATAATTTTTTTATATGATTATTTCAAATATATAACCCTTGAGTTTCCAAAAGAGATTATGAAAGAGATATTTTCATATTCCCTTCCTTATATCCCGTCATCTCTTTCTTCTGTAATAATACAGTTAATTGATAGACCTATTATGATGCTTCTTATTTCCCCTTTCTGGGTCGGTATATATCAGGCGAATTTCAGATTATCTATTTTTATTAACTTAATAATCTCTATGTTTGATTTTGCCTGGAGACCTTTCGTAATGGAAAGGATAAATAACGCCGATTCAAAAGAAATATTTAAAAAGGTCTTGGATTATTTTGCGTTCATTCTTCTTTTTATATGGCTTTTTTTCTCGCTTTTTTTGCAAGATTTTATAAAAATTTCTGTAAATGGAATTTATTTTATAAATCCGGATTACTGGTCTGGAATTAAAATAGTTCCAATAGTAATGCTTGGTTATTTCTTCAACGGACTTTATATCAATTTTATGATAGGAGCGATGATTACCAAAAAGACGATCTATACTATGATTGCGAATATCGCATCAGCGTTAATAAGCATAACCTTAAATTTTATATTAGTTCCAAAGTTTGAAATTTTTGGCGCCGCTTACTCTATACTTATATCATATATATTCCTTTCGGTTTATATGTATTTTGTAAATAAAAAACTTTATTTTATAAATTATAATATAAAAAAGATTTCAGCGCTGTTTTTATTTACGATTTCCTGTTTTTTATCCACAATTGTTGTTGATAGAATAAATCCCTGTCTTTATCAGCAGTATAAATTTTTTATAATTCTTATCTACCCGTTATCGGTTTTCGCTTCCAGTTATTTTTCAAACGAGGAAAAAGAAAAAATTCTTAAAATCCTTAAATTGAAATAAGAATACTCTGGATGAGATTGGCTTCGGAGGAAAAGTGGGATGCAAACTCGCCTGCCTGACGGCAGGCAGGCAATGACTGAAATCCCCCTATCTCCCTTCCGACGTGACGTCGGAGGGGAAAAAGAAAGGGGGATTTGAAACTCTTTCAGTCATTACGAGTAGAGCGAAGTGACTGCTTCATCTGTCATTACGAGTTTGCGAACTTGCGATACTCACGAAGTAATCTCATCTTGCGGTGGCTAATAGATTTACGCTATTTCTGAATATCTATTCTTTCAAAAAGTTTTGTCGTTATGTAGGAAAGAACGAGGGTAGAAAAAATCAAAATCGATATTGAGTAAGATAGTTTAAATGTTGAATAATCAAGCATTATCTTCCTCAGTATATCAACCGAGTATGTAAATGGATTAATCCTTGATATAAGCATTATTATATAAGAGGTGGATTTAACTTCAAAAAGGGCGTTTGAAAAGAAGAACATTGGCCAGGTTATAAAACTCATAATGAGTCCAAACCCTTCCATCGTTTTCATAACTGCCCCGATGGAAAGCCCTATTGAGACAATCATAAAGCTTGATACAAAAGATACAATTATCGTTAATATAATTTGTATTATTGAAAGTTTTAATACAAAAAAATTTCCTATTGAAATGAGTATTATCATTTCAAGTATAGCGCCAATTACTCCACCGGCCGCTTTTCCAATAAATAAAGATGTTCTGGAAATCGGCGCCACGAGAACTTCTTTTAGAAAATCAACTCTTTTATCCCATATAAGATATAAACCATATCTTATTGAAGTAAAAAGTATATTCATCGCGATTATTCCAGGGAATATGAACTGCTGGTATGTATAGCCCTCAATAGTTATTTTTTGATTTAACGACCTTCCTATTACAAAAAGAAAAAGCAATGGTGATATTATTGAAGAAACAATCCTTTCTTTCTCTCTTACAAATACTATTATTTCTCTCGTTATAATGGCTTTAATCGCGTTTATCTGTATTATCTTACTCATCGAGTTCTTCTATTTTTTTGCCTGTAATTTTTAAAAAAACATCCTCAAGCGATGTTTTTTTAATCTCTAAACTTTCAGGGCTGATAAATCTTAAAATCTCGTTTAAGTTTTTGGTAATTTCTTTTGAAGTTATAATATAACTATCGTTATCCTTATAAACGCTATCTATAAATTTAAATTTTTTTATGCTATCCAAATCGATCTCGCCTTTAACCTTTATTATCTCATTTCCTATTTTGTTTTTAAGATTTTCCGGAGTATTCATCTCTATTATTTTTCCCTTATTGATTATAGCCACAGTATCGCTTAAGTTATCTGCTTCTTCCATATAGTGAGTCGTTAATATTATAGTTGTGTTTTCTTCTCTTTTAACCTTTCTTACATAATCCCATATTGTTCTTCTTGAGGCGGGGTCAAGCCCGAGAGTCGGTTCGTCTAAAAAAAGAACCTTTGGAGTATGCAATAACCCTCTTGCAATTTCCAATCTTCTTTTCATACCGCCTGAAAATGTTCTAACTATGCTATCCTTTCTATCAAATAATCCGACTGTCTTTAAGATGAACTCTATTCTTTTTTTAGCGTAAGATGATTCCATATTGTATAACATAGAGTGAACATATAAATTTTCCCTGGCGGTTAAAAGGTCGTCAAGCGATGGCTCCTGAAAAACTATTCCTATGCTTTTTCTAACATCAAGCGGATTTTTGATTATATCAAATCCATTTACTCTTGCGCTTCCAGAGCTTGGCTTTAAAATGCTTGTAAGTATGCTTATAAGAGTCGTTTTCCCTGCCCCGTTTGGTCCAAGAAGCGAGAATATCTCCCCTTCTTTTATTTTAATATTTATATTTGATAACGCTTTTAAATCTTTAAATTTCTTATTTATATTGAATGTCTCAATTATATTCACAATTATAGTTTATCATTTTTAGAAAAATCTTTAATAATTTGATGAAACGGCCTCGGAAGTTAGGCAAGAATCATACTCACTAACAGTTCAGTCACATTAAAAACAATTGGACATATTTCGTAGATGTTACCGATCAATCATTGCTCGTCTTACACACATTTGTAGTCGCACCCCGACGTAACGTCGGGATGCTTTTTTCAGAGCAAGCTCCCTGCCTGACGGCAGGCAGGTGAAACTAACTCTGCTTCGCCCATATTTATATAATGAACGGAGCAAAATACATTTTGCGGGATAGCAATCCCGCCGCTACAAATCCCCCTTTTATTCCCCCTTTCATAAAGGGGGACATAGAGGGATTTTCGCGATTGGCAAATCGCCCGCTACATAATCCATAATTCAACAATTCTCACAATTCTCACGATTCTCACCTCTCAATCTTCACTAATCACTTCTCACGTCTCTTACCTGCTTACTTTCTTACTCACGTTTTACTTCTCATCTTCTCACTTTTTTACTTAGAATAATATTCCTAAACTTACCACTCCCTGAGCTTTCTCCGGGTATTTGTCTCCGTCTATGTACTGTTTCCCGCTTGAGATTCCAACCGCAGCGTCAAAGTGTATATAGGCAAAAGTCAGTCCTATCCCAGCGGTGTATATAGTTTTTGAATCCGATTCAGCTATATTTTTCATCAAACCCAATCTCAAAGGAAGGTTAAATGATTTTCTGTTTAATATATTTATCTCAGTTCCAAAAGAAAGTTGTCTTGAATCAAACCCGTCAACCTCTGTGGAGTTTTTTGTTAAATCTAAATCTGCCGCAAAATGCCACCAGTTGAAAGGGCTTAAAGCAATTCCCAATCTTGCCTGTCTGTCTAATTTATATTTTCCATTTGGACCATCAAATGATGGGCTGTTTATGTTTCTTATTGTAAGTCCAACCCTCGGTTTAAATGGAAGTTTTGGATACTTATCATTTACATTCCATAAAAACCCTATGTCAAGAGCAGGTTTAACCGATGTCTTTACATAATCATTTAAATTTTTAAAAGCATCACCTGTTTTGTCTTCTTCTAAAAAATTAAATGTTTTATCCCCAACCTGACCTCTTATTATCTTAATGTTTCCGCCAACCGAAAGACCGCTTAGCCATTTATCAACTGCTCTTGCATATCCAGCTGCAAATTCAGTAAACGACCCCGCTTTTACATTAAGATTTGAGGTGTTTGAAGAAAAACTCACTCCTGTAAAATTCTGAAAGACAGGAGCTGCTTCAGATGCGTAATTTTTTGCTTCTTC
>Ga0078972_1008619_pt1 | contig 21077 bp, 9 predicted proteins | sample YelNatPaOPGAMG01_FD_67568 | JGI IMG/M metagenome (GOLD analysis project Ga0078972, IMG submission 67568) | Hot spring thermophilic microbial communities from Obsidian Pool, Yellowstone National Park, USA - OP-RAMG-01 (SPADES assembly) (version 2) | ecosystem: Environmental > Aquatic > Thermal...
CAGTTATTTTGTTACTGTTTTTGGTAGTTCCTTCTGGGAGTGGAGTAAAGGCAAGTCCTTCTCTTTCGATTATTGGTGAGTTTCCTTATGCGATTACATCTATCTTTGTAGAAAACGAGAAGATCCTGGTTGGCACACAAAACGGACTTTATGTTTCAACGGACAATGGGAAAACTTTTTCGAGTTTTAATAAAGGATTGTCAGATTACAATATTACTGGAATTGCAAAGGTCTCTAATAACTTTTTTATTGGCACCCGAGAAGGCGGGCTTTACTATGGGAATTTAGAAACGAAGGCATGGATTAGCCTTTCCGATAGAGTTGATTGTCCAACAGTTACCTCTGTAAGTTCCGAAGGAAACACAATTTTTGTTACCTCAATTTGCAGTGGTTTTCATATAAGTTTTGACGGCGGTAAGACCTGGACTGAAAGAAATGGAGGCCTTCCCACACTTAAGACAACTTTTTTTGTAAAAACTCCATCTCACAGGTGTTTTCTTGGAACAGATGGATACGGGCTATTTTATTCGGATAATCTTGGTGAAAGTTGTACCTGGGTTACAGCATTCAAGGATTATACAATAACATCAATATCATACCTTGGCGACACGGTATTTGTAGGGACTAATTCGGGTTTATTTTCAAGTTCGATAGACAGAATAAATTTTCAAAAGCTGAATTTTATGGGAGGAAATCCTTATATTACGCACCTCGTAAATATCTCTAACAGGCTTTTTGTATCTGTCAGTTATGTGGGGTTGTTTGTAAGTGTGGATGGGGTGAATTTTTACGAGATTTTTAACGATGATATAAACTCACCAAATACAGTATTTTCTGATGATTCAACGAAATCTGTTTACATTGGTGATGCCTCAGGGAGGTTATACAAATTTGATATTGCAAAACCATTTCTTATTGTGCCCACAGTAATAAATCTCGGAGATGTAAGAAAAGGGGAAAACACACAATTTAAGATTACATTTCTAAATTTGGGGTTATCAAAAATCAGTGGTTCAATTACTGCTCCATACTTTATAAAACCTGCGTCTTGGAATTTTACTGATAGCACAACAGTTATATTTACTCTTGATACCTCAAGCCTGAAAGTAGATAAGTATGCAGTACCTCTGAAATTTGAATATAATGGCGATTCGGCATTATCATATGTTTCTTTTAACCTTATTCCACAGACATTGATAACAGTAAAACTTACAATTGGCTCAAATGTTGCCTATGTTAATAATAATAAATTTACCCTTGATGCACCACCATTTATCGACCCGAAAACGAATAGGACTCTTGTCCCTGTAAGGTTTATAGCAGAAGCATTTGGTGCAGATGTAGAATGGGACAGCACTCTTAAGGCTGTAACAGTTATACTTGGAAATAAGAAGGTTGTTCTACAGATTGGTAAAAGCGTTGCCTATGTAAATGGCAACGCAGTTTCAATCGATCAGCCTCCCATTATTGTCAATGGAAGGACGATGGTGCCTGTAAGGTTTATTTCAGAATCACTCGGGGCATCTGTTAATTGGAACAGCGAAACAAAGACTATTACCATAACTTTTATAAAGGAGGGATAAGTTTATGAAAAGAGTCATAATAGTAAGTATAGTGTTCCTTATGATATTTGTTTTTGCGGATCCTTTAATTACTCGGGGCGATGACTTTTCAAGCAATTTAATTTTTGAATGTCCTACCAGCGTTAAGGCAGGAGAAACTTTTCAAGTTTCTTTAACATGGAAAAATTGGGATGAGATTAAGAATGGCACTTTACCTACGGTATGGTTTAGATTATCCGATACATCAGTTGAACTTCCAGTACCATATACCTTTACGCCTGAATCAAATGGGACCCATAGTTTTGATTTTGTGGTAGAAAAGGCAGGAGAAGTTTCAATAAGTGTATTTGATTTGAGGAATCCTTCATCTTATGTGACAAAAAAGATAAATGCGATACCTTCGGATGTAAAGTTTTTAACTATTTCACCAAAGCAATTAAAAATTGAAGTTGGAAAAACTTATCATTTTAGAGTTTCTGTTCAGGACGAATTTTATAACGATATCACTGAATATAAACCGAAATTTTCAGTTGTAAATGATACAGGAATAGGCGAGATTGATGAGAGCGGAAACTTTACTGCAAAATCTAAGGGAAAATGTATCGTTAAAGTGGAAGTTAACGGCATCGGAGATATTGCAGAAGTAGAAATTGATGATTCTATTATTAAAGATGTTAAGTTAGAGCCACAAACAATGGTTATAAATAGTTTCCCAGATTACACGATAAGTTTTACGGCAGATAAAAATGGGATTAAAAAGGACTCTTTGATTTATGTATTTTTTCCAGAAGAATTTCTATTTCCTTGCAGTTGCCATAAGGTGATTAAGCCAGAGGAAGCAAGTGTTAATGGAATACCACTTGAAAAGGCTATTTCTTTTCAATATTTTCCTCACGCTGTTGAGATTTCTTCTCCTGTAGATATTGCGCCGTTATCCCCTGTTGTGATAAGGATTAATAAAAGCGTTGAAATTAAGACTCCGATTACGAAGGGTAAGTATTCTGTGGGAGTAGGGTTTAATATTGATGGGATACCTGTTTACTCTGAGAATGTTGATGTAATATTCGATGGAATAAGTAATCTAAAGGTAAATCCTTCGAAGCCCTTTACAGGCCATTTGTGTGCTTATGAGATGAGTTTTACATTAGGGAAGGATGCAGTAATTAATAGAGGTGATTTTGTTATTTTGCAATTTCCTTCTGGATTCCAGTTTCCTAAAGATCCCGACTTCAGTAAAGTAAGGATTAATGGCAAAGCTCTCCAAAGTAAGGAGCAGGTTTTAATAAGTAATTCTCTTCATCTAATTAAATTGACTTTTTTAGAGAGTTTTCTATCAGGAAGCAATATTGAGATAGAATTCGGAGAAGATTTTGGTATTAGAAACCCTATTCAACCTGGTGACTATGCTATAAGAGCAAGCGCTTCTTTTGATGTATCACCCGTTAGTTCATTACCTTTTGAGATTTCTTTTAAACCCCTGGTTGAATGTACTCCTGTTGTTCAAGGAGAACTGGTAAAGGAGAATCTTTTCAAGACATATGTGAGATTATCGTTTTTGGGTTATTCAAACATCCCCTATGATAGAATGCAAATTTTTTACAGTATCTCCTCAAAAGAGCAAAGGTTGTATGATGGAAATGCGATTGAATTTAAAGACGGAAGTTATAAGGTGGGGTTTTTTGCTCAAGATACCTATGGTTTCAAAAGTGCAGATAATGTCTTTGAGTTCAAAGTGGATACAACTCCTCCGACAATTGAATTTTTTAATGTTCATAGTGGAGAAACAGTTTATTCAAATCTCCTCCGTATTGAGGGAAAAGTTAATGAAGGTGTTCAATTATTTTCTATGAATAACGAACCAGTTAAACTTGATAATGACCTTCATTTTTCTGTTACGGTACTGCTAAAGCCAGGGAGCAATATTTCATCTTTCTTTGCCAAAGATTTTGCAGGTAATTCTACAAGAGTTGACCTTATTGTTAATTATATTGAGAAGAAGCACTTTTTAAATGTGTCTTCAAAGCCGGATACTACTTTTGTCATTCAAAATACAGTAGACCTTACTATTCAAACAAAAATTGGCTCAACAGTCGTAATTGCTACAAAAGAATCGGTTGATGTTTACAAACTTAAAGATACAGAGACTTTTCATATTAGAATACCTCTTCAATATGGTAGCAACAAAATAAATGTGACTTCTACTGATATTAATGGTGAGACTTTAAACAAGGAAATTTCACTCTTCAGAGCAAGGGAATTGTTGGAGATAATACCTGGGGTTAATTCAGCAACCTTAAATGGAAGGAAAATTAAATTAAGCAACTTACTGATTATTTCAAATGGTCGCTCTTTTATATCCTTAAATGATCTAAAGGGAATCTTTGGAGGGCGTATCAGGATCATTGAAGATAAAAGTAGAGGCTTTTCGTTTTTGTTTGATAATGTTCGTTTTAGTTTTGATTCAGATGGTGTAATGCAGGCAAATGGTGAGAGTATTATGCTTCAGAAAAATTCACTACCTTTTGGAAAGCAAGGCATATGGTTTTTGCCATTACGACTTATATTTGAAAGAGCAAACTACAATGTAATTTGGAATGGGGAGAAAAAGAGTATAATTATTTGTAAGTAGATCTTATACAAGGAGGGCAAAATGGAAAGAATGAAGTTTAAAGTATGGGTTGTTATTTTAGTTGTTGGATTCTCTCTTGGCTTATTGGGGCAAGTAAGACCTTATGATAGAGTTTCGGGTGAAGAACAAGTTTGGAGTATGTTTAGGCACGACCCTTACCATACTGGAGTTGCAAACGAGGTTGAGATTTCTCCTCCTCTTTTCCTTCACTTTAAGATCAATTTAGGTGCAGAAACAGATTCATCTCCTTCTTTTTCTAATAGCGCTCTTTTTATTGGCGACGAAAGCGGTTTTATGAAGTGCTTTGATGTAAGTTCTGGTAAATTGCTATGGTCTGTCTCAAAAGGAGACAATGTTCCTATTAAATCCACTCCTGCTGTTTTTGATGGGAAGGTTTATTATGGGGATGACTATGGTCGTTTGTTCTGTGTGTCTCAGGAAAATGGGGATATTCTATGGACATATCAAGCAGGTGATAGAATTGCTTCTTCTCCGCTTGTAGTTGATATTGAAGGAAGAAAATTACTGTTTTTTGGCTCAGCGGATAGGACTGTTTATTGCCTTGATGCTTCTAATGGTACCGAAGTCTGGCAATACACTACGAATGATTCTGTTTATTCTTCTCCAGTTTTTTATAGTGGAAAGATTATTGTTGGTTCATATGATGGCTATTTATACTGTTTTGACGCTGTTAAAGGCAATTTGGTCTGGAAAGTCGAACTAAAGAATAAGCTTCTCAGTGTGTCTCAAAAGATCTATTCGTCGCCAGCTGTCGATGTTTCAAGAAGATTAGTTTTTGTTGGTTCCTATAATCACTATTTTTATGCTTTAAACGCAGAAGATGGTTCAGTTAAATGGACATTTGATGCAGGCTCTGAAATATATGCATCTCCTATAATATATAAGGATAATGTAATTTGCCCTGCCGTAAATGGGGTAATTTGTCTTAATGAAGATACTGGAACCGAAAGGTGGAGATATACCTGTAGTGGAAATTTATTTGCTTCTCCTTCTTTGGAATTCGGTTATGTGATGCTTTCAGAGAAGAGTGGGGAATTCTCTTGCCTGAATATGCAGACTGGGGAGAGAATCTGGAATTATACAGTAGCGTCAGGTTCTAAATCTGGTCCTGTGCCTGCCTATGAACATATTTTCTTCTACGGTGATAAGACAATCTATGCATTTTCAGATAAAAGTAAAGTTGGGCAACCTATTCTTGAGGTAACTCCTACAAAACTTGATTTTGGTACTGTTGATAAGGGCTCAAAACTCACCCAGTTGCTCTATGTTAAAAATATTAACAGGGATGTTATTACCGGTGCTACAATTGGAGACCTCCAGGGGACGGTAAGTACTGATTCTGATTGGATAACCTTAGATCCTCTAACTTTTAAGAGTAATAGCCAGACAGTGAGTGTAACTGTTGATACATCCAGGTTTCTTGAAGGGCAGAGTTATGAGGGAAAGATCTATGTTAAGACAAATGGTGGTAATGCAACTATTAAAGTGAGGATTTCTATAAAACAGAGCCCCAATCCATCTCTTTCAACATCATTAAAGGAAATAGAATTTGGTAATGTAGATAAGGGGAAAATTCTTGAAGCGAACTTTTATATTGAGAATTCCCATAGAGACCCGGTAACCGGGAAATGGATTGGTGAACTTAAGGGGACGATTTCTTCTGACAAGCCCTGGATTTCTGTAAGCCCTCAATCTTTTGAGAGTAACAAGCAACTTGTGAATGTTAAAGTTGATACTTCTACGCTTGAAGAAGGCAAGGATTATACAGGATTTATTAATATTGTGAGCAATGGGGGAAATATTTCGTTATCCATACATCTAATAATAAATAAACCTTTGCCTCCCCCTGTGGAAAGGAAGATTATTATCCTTCAAATTGGGAACAATATTTTTAAAGTGAATGACGAAATTAAAACTCTCGATTCACCACCTATTATTAAGAACGGAAGAACGCTTGTTCCAATAAGGGCAATTGTTGAAGCAATGGGTGGCAGTGTATCCTGGGATGGCACTGAAAAGAAAGTGACAATTACCTTGAAGGACACTGTTATTGAACTCTGGATTAATAAACCTCAGGCAAAGGTAAACGGAGAGTTAAAGTGGATTGATGATACCAATCATAAAGTTGTTCCTGAAATCATAAACGGTAGAACAATGTTACCTTTGAGGTTTGTTGCTGAGAACCTTGGTGCTCATGTTGATTGGGATGGGACAACAAAGACCATAACAATTACATATCCTGCACCATAATTACTTTCTCCTGAGTTGGAGGGGAAGTTAATCTTTCTCTCCAACTCTATCTAATTGAGGGGGTGAGAAGATCCCCCTCAACACTCCCCAAAAAGAATTTAAAGTCTCTTTGGGGTTAGTTGGGAAGGGGGACTTTACCCCTTCCCATAGGTTGTCACCCCGAACGCAGTGAGGGGTCTCCTCCTTATATCGAGGAGGTGTACTGAGCCTCCTCGAACTCCACCCAAAAACTCTTTTATTTTTTAATGGGGGAGTATTGAGGGGGTGTTGTTTACCCCCTCAAATTCAGGAGATTCCTCACTTCGTTCGGAATGACAGACCGGGGAAGTCTTGAGGAGGTTGGACTTCACCCCCTCAAGACTTCTTTCATTTTATTTTGGATAGATAATTGTTATTGTCTTTGTTGTTCCGTCCCATTCAACTGAAGCATTAAGCGATTCAGAAATAAATCGGAGTGGCACATAAGTGTAGCCATTTATTATCTGTGGTGCAACATCAAGTGTAACTTTCTTACCGTTAACTGAAGCATAGCCTGTCCCAATCTGTAGATAAATAACTGTATTTTCTAACTTAATGATAACAAGTTTAAATACAGGTTCCCAACCAATTTCTGCGTTGAACGCAGTTGCAATGATTCTAATCGGAACAAGAGTCCTCCCTTTTACAATTTTCGGTGGCGCATCCAGTTGAATCGCCTTATCATTGAGAATGGCATTTTTATTATCCACCTGTAATATTAACTTTGTCTTTGCAACATAATTTATTGGTATTACCTGTCGTGCTTGATTTCCTGCAAGATCTTCTGCAATAACATCGATTGAATTAAGTCCCTCCGTTGTAAGGATAACCCTGTAGGTGAATTTAAAGCCACTTCCAATCTGCACATTTTGCCCATTCACTGTTACTTTAACAGCATCGGCATCAGTTATGCCCTCAACATCAACATAGGGGACATTTACAGTCTGAAACGCAGCTGGTTTTGTAACAGTAAGTTTTGGAGGTGTCGTATCAAGAGAAACTGTAAGTGAGGTCTGGGCAGTATTCCCTGCAACATCTTTTGCAACAATAGTAAATGTTGTTTTTCCTGAAATTGTTGTAGCGTATTCAAAAGTGAGGTCTGTTTTCACAGTAATCTGCACACCATTTATTGTAACGCTTCCCACCTCTGAAAGACGACCCTTAATTGTAACATCTTTAGAGTTTAACACGACATTATCCTCTGGTGAAACTATTGTAATTACGGGCTTAACTGTATCGACCTTGAATTGGATCGACTGTGGATTTTCTGTATTGCCGTACTTATCCTTTGCATAGAAATAGAGTGTATGTATTCCATCCGGTATCGAAATTTGTGCAGTGTAAAGTTGGGGAGTTCCAGTGTCAATATAGTAATAGATTTGAGGATTCGTGTCAACCGGGCTTGTTGCTGTAAGTGTTACAACAGGTGTTGTCTTATAATATCCATTTTCGCCGTCAGGTTGTGCAGGGATAACTGTAGCTTTTGTTACAGGAAGCACGACAATTTTAAATGTATCCGAATCAACAGAGGTTGTCTCTTTCGATGTGTAAACTGAAATCTTATAGTCTCCTTGCTGTGGTGGATTCTTAATGCCTGCATTCTTATCGATTATAACAGTTACCTGAGCATTTGCACCGATATTGACAGCGGATTTTATGTCAAGCCTGTTTCCACTTTTTGTAACCTGAAGTGCATTGTAATTATTTACCTTAACATAGTTTGTAGAAATTGAGTTTGGCAAAGTAAATTGAGATGGGAGCACAATTGAAATCGTATCAGATGTTGTAAGTGCTCCACCTGAGCCTGTATTAAAGATAATAGTTACACCAACTGGGTCATTTACTGCATAAGAGGTGAGTTGGACCTGTGGCTTTGAAATCGTTGATTTCACAATGTCAACTGTATCTACCGCCTCAACAACATCCTTACTTGTAGAAACTTTTATCTGGTAGGTGCCCGTGTTTACCGGGTTTCTGATATTGGCAGAGGAAGAAATAACAACCGTTACCTGTGAGTTTGCAGAAATGTCAACAGGTGTTGTAATGGTAATCTTATTCCCAGCAACACTTACATAGGAAGCCTGGGTGTTGTTTACAGTTACTGCACCCGAAGAAATAGAAGAAGGCACATTAAAAGCAGAATCAAATTGAATCATTATCTTATCAGAATTACTTCTTGATAGCGCCCCTGTTGAAGAAGTTGTAAAAGTTGCAGTAATCGTTGGAGTAGCATTCTGAGTTTTAGGGTCAATCGTCACATTAAAATTAGAGACAGAGGTGCCTGTGATAGTGTAATATGCAGGTACAGGAATAATATCCTTGTTTGTAGAAACCTTCAAAGTATAAGAATCAGGTGTGGAGGGATTTTTAATACCAAAGGCCTCCGAAATCTGTAAAATTACAAGGCCACCATTATTTATAGTAAGAGTCGAAGGCATATAAACTGTTAGAGTCGTCCCACTCACAACTCTATTACTACAGGGGACTCCATTAATTGAAATATAAGAAGGACTTGTATTTGTTGGAACTGTTGTCCCCTGAGGAAACTCGATTTTTATAAAATCTGTTGTTGTAGAAAGACCACCTGAAGTACTTACATAGAACTGGATTGTATAAGAGGCAGTTGATGAAGCAGTATTAGGAATCACAGTAACACTTGGATAAGATACACTTGTCCCCGTTAGTGTAAATGGATTTGAATTAACAGGAGTTGTTTCCTCACTTGTAGAAACTTTTATTGTTAGAGGAATATTTGATGTGGTAGTATTAATGATTCCGAAAGTATCAGGTATATATACCTGATGGGGAATTCCTGCATTTAAAGGAATGGGGACTCTTATCTGCATCCTCGTAGTTATAGGACAAGAAATATATGTTGAAGGCACTTGTGCAGTGTCAACATACATTATGTTGTTTGGAATTGGAGACGGAAAAGTTGTTCCTGTAGGGAAATCAATGTATATATAGTCAACATTCTGCGTTAGAGGCACATTTGGTGTAAACTGAATAGAATAGGTCGCTTTTGTGCCTGCAATAAGGGGATTTACACTTACAGAAACATTTGATATTGCGCTTGCAATATTCAAGGTGCCACTACCAAGAGGCTCATTAGCATTGCTTGTGCTAACTGTAATAGAATAACTTCCTCCAGTTGAGGGGTTTTTCATCCCCACCGCATTAGAAATATAAACATCAACAGGGCCTGCAGCAAGACCACCAGCTTGAGATGGGACAATTGTAATAACCTGTCCTGAAGCTGACGCTGATGCCGAATTCACCCCTTTTACCTGGACATAAGAATTATTCCATGCACCTTGCGGGACATAGAATCCCGAGGTGAAAGTAATGTAAATTGAACCTGATTGAGATAGAGGATTTTGCATCATAAATGAAATTGAATAAGATGCAACTGAGTTAACAGTGTTAGGATAAGCAGTTGCTGAAACATTGTAAACAGCCTTTACAGGTGACAAAGAAATAAGAGGTAAAAGAGTTAAAACTAAAAACAAAACCAATACTTTTTTAAACATACAAGACCTCCTTCCATAGTTTTTTACTTCTTATATATTATACTCCTTCTCCACATGTATTAGATACAAGGAGTCCCAAAAAAGTTCCATCAAAATCGTTAAATTTTTGAAAATTCTTTTGAAAGTTGAAGATAGCGCTTTACCTCTTCATCTTTCAACTGGCTGAACTCTTCGTAATATTCTGAAACTGCAAGGAAATACTTATCAACATAAAGGGAAATAACCTTTGAAACAGTGGAAAGCCTTTCAAAGCCTTCGTAAGAAGATACAGGTACTGCAACATATACCTCTTTTGGCCCATACTGGGAAAGGCTCTTTACACCTGCAAAAAGCGTTTCTCCTGTTGCAATCCCGTCATCAACAACAACCACACTTTTATCCTTAATTTTCTTATAATCAAAATCAATACCATAACTTTCCTTTCTCTCTAAAAGAAGTTCAACTGTTTTCTTCACAACCTCTTTCAAGTATCCTTCATCTTCCTTTTCTCCGTATTCATTAAGGACATACACGCCATCAAGGCTCACTGCACCAATTGCAAACTCTTCGTTTATAGAAGAGGGAATCTTATGCACAAAAAGGGGTATAATCTCCTTTTTAAAAGTATGTGCAAGAGGATATGCAACTTCAACTCCACCACGCACACAGCCAAAAAGAATATCAAAAGTGATCCCAATATCTATGAGTTCTTTTGCAAGTTTTTCTCCTGCATCAAGCCTGTTTTTAAACACAGTCCCCCTTAAAAAGGAAAAAGCCCCACACACTTACCTGTGCAGGGCAGGAAAATACTACTTCTCTATCTTTGGGATTGTTGGTTGTTCCACTAATTTCGTTTTCTTTGTGATGCACTTTCCCTCGATAACTGCACCCTCTTCTATGGAAATCTTCTCCCCCATTATATCGCCTACAACCTCTGCCTGTGAAACAACTTCGACGGTTTCTTTTGCAGTAATATTCCCTTGAACTTTACCAATGACGATGACCTTCCTCCCTGTAATATCTCCCTTTACTTTTCCCGTTTCTGCGACAGTAATTTCGCCATTCCCTAATATGTTTCCCTCTATTGAACCTTCTACACGCATCACCCCTTCGCAACTTACCTCACCTTTTATTACAACATCCTTTCCAATAATCGATTGTGTTGCCGAAACTGTTTCTTTTTCTTCTCTTCTTCCAAATGCCATTATAAAACCTCCTTACTCAAGATATTTAAGTGGGTTCACCGACTCTCCCCACTTCCTTATTTCAAAATGCAAGTGCGGTCCTGTGCATAAGCCCGTACATCCCTCATAACCAATCACAGCTCCTTTTTTCACCTTATCACCGACTTTTACATCAATACCCGAAAGGTGTGCATAAACAGACTCTATACCATCCCTATGGTAGATAATGATCATCTTGCCATATCCACCTGAATTCCAGCCAGCGAATGTTACCTCTCCGTCTCCTGCAGCCCTTATCGGTGCACCATAGTAAGAGGAAATATCAATACCTTTATGGAATTCCCATCCACCACCAAATGGATTTATACGCCACCCAAAGCCAGAAGTTATTGTCCCCTGAAGTGGCCAGTAGTCAGGCGTCTGGGCTTTCATAAGATTAAATGCATAGACTTTTTCCTGAAGCATTGTAAGCGTCTGCTCGGTTTGGACTGCCTGTTTTGATGTATCAGCAAGTTCAGTTCTCACCTGTGCATAAGTCCTGGGAACTTCTTTATAAGACTGGATTTGCGGTTTGGAAGAGTCCCTTGCGAGGATCGATTCAAGGCTTACAGTTTCACCTCCTAATTTTAAAGACGATCTCACATCTTGCTCAATCTTCGAAAGAGAAAGCACATACTCTTTTAATGCATTTAAATCAGCCTTTGCCTTTGAAAGTTCATCCTGGAGGTTTTGAAGTTGCTGCACCTCACTAACGCTCATTGAACTTGCATAGGCTCCCTGGGCACCTGCCTCTAAAAGAAGCGACCTATAAGAGGCACCAAAGGAGATTGCAAAGACCACAAAGAGCGCTAATGAGAAAAGAGTTGTATAAATTCTTAATGGCGTCAAAACTATGCGGGTAGTTTTACCTTGATAGTGAGGCACAATTATCAGGGTAAAACCACCCTGTTTCTTCACTTTTTTCTTATGCACTTCATGCCTATGCTTCCACAGGTCCACGCTCTCACCCTCTTTCAAAAAAAATTTTATAATACCCTCACACCAATTTCCCAAACTCTATAATACACAAAAACAAAAAATTTCAAAATTGGAAAGAGGGGGACTCTTCGTCCCCCAAAAATTCCTACGGTTTGTATGTAATTGTTATAGTCTTTGTTGTCCCATCCCAATCAACATGAGCACCAAGTGTCTCTGCAACAAACCTCAAAGGTAACATTGTTCTACCGTTTATGATTTCAGGAACAACTTTATGATTGTTATCATCAATCCATTTCAACTCTCCGTTTACCTTCGCCTGAGGTTTATTAATCCAGAGTTCAATAACAGTGTCCTTTAAGGTAATTGTCACTTTCTTTTCAGTGCCATCCCAGGATACACTTCCCCCCATTGCTTCAACAATTGCCCTTATTGGAACAAGTGTTCTTCCATTCTTAATAATAGGTGGCGAATCAAGAGTCCTTGTCTCTCCATTCACAGTAAATGTACTACTCCCAATTTGAAGGATAATTGTTATTGTAGTCTCGAGATAAACAGTCCTTGTAATCTTATTAGTAACATTGTATTTACTTGTTGCAATAATAGTAATTGTGTTTGTTCCTTCAGAAAGGTAAAGGTTTGCAGTAAAACTACCATCAGAACCTACAGTAACTGAATTTCCATTTACGGTCACAGTAGTTCCCGGGTCAGTCTTACCTGTAAATGAGAACGAAGGTTCAGAAACTGTAATACCATCAGCAAAACTAACTGAAAGATTCGGTGGTGCAGGATTATACACATCAACGCTTATATTTTTGGGTGTTGTTTTTATTACCTCACCTTTATCGTTATAGAAGGTCAGTTCTGTTATCTGAATCTGAATAGTCCCTTCTTTAATGCCCGAAAAAGTGATTTTTGCCAAACTTCCCTCACCTGTAATGCCACTTACTTTTCCCTTCAAACTATAACCAATGATTATGGTGCCTGGCTTCTCATGATTTTCAAGGAATATGGCATCGCTTCCCAAAATGCCCCCTGCTTCTACTTTCTCCACTTTCAAGGCATCCTTATCATAACTCAAAGTGATTGACACACCATACAGTCCTTCCACTTTCTCAGTAACGATTTCAACAAGAGCACCTTGATTAAGCGGAATATTATTAGCCTTTATGCTCACATTTACGGGTGGGGCTTCGGGTATTGCAATTGTAACATCAACAGTAGAAATAAGTTTTGTGTTACCTTGAGATATTACAGTAAATATTATTTTACCTTCGTCTTTAGGCTTCGCAGATGGAGAAGTTGTAACTGTTACAGGGATTACAATTTGGTCGTTAGCCTTGACATCTACTTTTTCAGCAACAGAAGAAATACTCCATCCTGCAGGTAATTTGTTCTCTACTTTTATTGAATAGGAGTCGTCTGAGATACCTACATTCTTAATAACAAGATTGAATGTAGCAGAATCACCTGCTTTTACCTCGATTCTTGTAGCAGAAGTCTTTGCTTCAAACTTGTAATTTGCAGCAGTTGGAGGAGTCGTACTCAAAATACGCACAACACTGTGGAAACAATCTGCTACAAGCAAATTCCCGTCCTTAGTCCAACTGAGCATACATGGTTCATAAAATTCACGAGGGGTTGACCAGAGAAGTTGATAAGTTTTACCATCAAATGCCTGAATCCTTCCATTCTCGGTATCAGCAACTAAAATATTCCCATCTTTATCAACTGTAACGCCATATGGAATCCAGAATTTCCCAACGCTTCTTCCTTGACCTCCAAAAGACTTTATTAATTTCCCTGCAGAGGAGTACACATAAACCTTATTATCGTCAACTGTTGTTATATAAAAATTCCCTGAAGCATCAACATAGAGACCAGTAGGTGCATGCGCAGGAGAAAATTGACTGATAAAAGTTCCATCTGGTTTAAAACCTACAACAGTTTGCGTCCCATTACTTGCAACCCATACATTTCCGGAGGTATCAACTGCAACCTGGAAAACATTTGAAACTTTACCACCCTCGCCAATCTTGGCAACAAAGTTAAAATTCTCATCAAATTTTGCAATATAGTCACCTAAAGCAATATAAATGTTCCCTTTACCGTCTGAAGCAATACCACCAATTGCCTTAAATGGTTCCTTGTCACTTATGCCTTTAATTGCCTTTATAAATCTACCGTCAGGTGTAAATATATCAACCTCACCAGCATCACTAAAGTTATTCCAACTTGTAATCCAGATATTCCCCTTTGAGTCTTCACAGGCACTCCAGGAGTTCATTAATCTTCCGGTTTCGTTAACATCATAGTCTTTCTTTGCTATAAAATTTCCCTTTGAGTCAAATTTAGTAATCCTTACGCCTGCAGGATAACCAAATGGGTTACCAGGTCCATGGAAAAAGCCAGAATCAATTACAAAAATGCTACCGTCACTATCCACTGTAAAACCGCCAGGATATAGAAATGTTCCATCCGGTTGAGGGAGTTTTGTTGCGTCACTCCCAATCTTCATCAGGAACTTTCCTGTTGAATCAAACTTCTCAATACATGCATGCTTTGTCTTCCCGAGACCTCTATCCAGAACAAAAATATTCCCATCCTTATCAACTGAGACATCAAAAGGATAAACGAATTGCCCATCACCTGTTCCTGTCCCACCAAATTTCAAAAGTGTTTTACCAGTTTTATCTAATTTAAACACATTACAGCTTCTCATATCAACCACATATAGATTATTTGATGCATCCACACACATTCCTCCAGGGTCATTTACTTCTGTTTTCAGAATAGATTTGAACTTGCCATCCTTGTCAAAAACCTCTATCCTGTGATTCAACTGGTCAGAAACATAGACATTCCCCTCGGAATCAACTGCAATGCCAGAAGGTCCATTGAACTGTCCATCGGAAGTTCCCTCTGTCCCTGCATTGAGAATCCACTTGCCCGTTTTATCAAATTTCGCAAAGTAATTATTAAAGAAATCTGCAATATAGAAATTGCCTTCAGAATCCACCGCAATATCCGCTGGATATTGTAACTTTCCTTCACCCATCCCGAGTTCACCAAATGTTAACTTATTTTGAAGGTCTTTACTTAAAATGTGGACCCTTCCATAACTTGTATCACAAACTGCAATATTCCCATCAGGAGTTACAGCCATACCCTGCATTGGAAAAGAAAGATCGCTTTTGAAATCATTTTCATAGGTATTTGCCGTCTCTAACGCAAACGCCCCAATGTAGTCATCGGGCATAACACCAATGAGCCCGATTTGGTAAAGGTGCGGCTGGTCACCTTTTACAACATCAACAAAAGGGACAGAAACAAAAAGGGATAAAAGAATAGAAAAAGTTAAAACAATACTTATTAATTTTTTCATAAATCCTCCTTTCAATATATTTATTTTATTCATTTATTAACCTCCGTAATTTAAGAAAAATAAAATCAAGTCAACGCCGTTTATAATGCCATCCCCGTTAAAATCGGCGTCAGGATTAAAATTTGCATCACCTTTGCTTGTCCCAAAACAGGATTCTAAAATTTTAAGGTCACTTTCATCGATTTTACCATCCTGGTTCAAATCATATGGGCTGAACTTTGACTCCAGCACCTTTATATGGATAGGAACACCATAAACTGCACCTGAACTATTCTTTACATACAGATTTAATGTAAAATCACCAGTTGGGGCATCCTTCTCACATTTTATTTTAATGCTCACTTCTTCACTTGATGCTAACGACTCTTTAGAAATTGCGCACTGTATCCCTTCAACATCCACCGAATAACTCGTTGTAGCAGTAACACCATCCGCAAGTTTAATACCTATTGAAGTTGTAATCTCCTTTCCCTGGTAAATTGTAAAATTTCTGCTGTAAGAACTAACAGAAATACCAGTTGAGTGAGAAGTGTTAACTCTCAAGGATGGGTCTCCATAAAGGTTGTAATCATAAAGATTAACAAAATCTGCCTCTTGTGAATGGGGCGCTTCAAAAAGAGAAATCTGTAGAGCATCTCCTATACCAAAATTATCAGACGCAAAATGCTTCACAAAACCTTCAAGAATTGGGTCAATTGTTCCTCCACCGTATGAGATCCTTGAAGCCCCTATATAGGCAGAAGCGCCACGAAGTAAAGACACTTTTGCAAAATTGTTTTTTTCTGGCCATGCTGTTTCACAACTTGCAGAATACATAATGGAAGGTGCAAGTTTATAACCATTCAAATCTGTTGTAGTCAACAAATCAATCCATCTAATCTCCCCACTATTTACCTCTCCATTGTTGTTTACATCAACCCAGTATTTTCTTGCAATATACTGCGGGCTTCCGTGCGCATTCCAGAGAATCAGTCCATATTTTCCACTTTTCATTTCCTTTACAAAATTCTCATTAGTAAGAGGTAAATCTGACTTAAAAATAGATGGTTTAGTCCCTTCTTGCTCATACAACGATGTAGTCTTAAAGCCAGACGGTGCTAAATAATTCTCATATGCAAAATTTAAAGCAAGTGCACCATCCTGCCTTGAAGTCCCTTCCTCAGCATAATAGAGCATCGCTCCAACAAGAAGTGCAGATTTTCTAAAAGAATCCTCTGAATTTTCATATTTTATAGCATTTGATAGAACCTGTCTTATACTCTCAGCATCATCAAAGGGAATCCTTCCCACAAACACATCAGGATAAAAATCTTCAATATAGTCTGTATCTTCTCCAAATTCCCCCGGAAGTCCATCCTTATCATAATCCCAGTTTGAATCAAGTTCGGCGTAAAAGAAATCTGTAGGAGTCCTTCCAGCATATCTTGTACTTCCATCTTCATCCCGCTTTTCATTTGGCTCAGGATACATATAACACATTGGAACGGTCCTGGGGCCACCAACAAGGAGGACATACTTAATACCCCATTCAAGATAGTGATCCTTTATGTAGTTTCTTATACGCTCTTCGGTAGTATTACCAATCGACTGGACATTTATTTCCGAAAGAGAAACAACCTTAACTTTGAAACCATCAGTCTCTTCTTTATACTTAATGAACTCTGAAAGGGATGGTTCAAGTGAACTATTTGGAATAACAATAAGGTAATCAAATCGCTCTTCATCAGAAGCAACTAAAGGCTTCTTGTACCAATTCTTTGCAGTTTCGAAGTTTTCGAACAATTTTGAAGCAATTGAATCAAAAGCAGTGTCGGAAATCTCAATTGAGTTTAGAGCACGAATTTTGTAATCTATTTTGAAGTTTACTCTATCAAAAACCCTCAAATTGTTACCATCGGGGACAAATGGAGCATAATAAACCTTTACAAAGTTCCATTTCCTCATTTTTCCTTCTTCGAAATATAGACAGGGCACATTAGTTTTATGGAGGGGAGCCCTGGCTTCAATACCAGGGCTTACAGGTAACTTTTCTCCATTCAAATGAACATCCCTATAACTTATAATATCAGCAGTTATAGAATTTATCTTAGCCCCAGGAGGCAATGCATAGAAAAGAACCTTTAGAGGCACATCGTGAGAAAAAGTAGGATAAATAGAAAATCCGGGGGCGTTAACAAGAAGTTTCCCATCGGAAGATCTCACGGAGAAGTCCTCAACAGAAACTGTATAGGAAAGTTCCTCTTTAGCAAACACCTGCGGTGCAAAACCAAGCAGGTTGAAGAACAGAAGCAAGGCTAAAAATAAAGAAAACTTTCTTTTCACCTTCTACTCTCCTATGGATATGTCTCACCCATATGCGACGCAAGCACAAAGAGGTCTTTCCCGTCAATAATGCCATCCATATTAAAGTCTGCAAGCGGGATGTAGTTGGGATCTTTAGGCTCTGCACCAAATGCAGTCATGAAAATCTTCAGGTCAGCGTCATCAACCTTTTTGTCTCTATTGAGATCCCATGGATTCTCTGCCTTATTAACGGTGATGTGCCATGGAAGAAATACACAGGCAATGCTTGTTTTATCCTGATGAGCAAGCATACTTTCTTTGAAGCCAACTGAAGAACCTCCAGGAACTCTACCTCTGAATGAGAATGTGAGTAAATTTCCACTTCCCGTTATCTCATGCCCCTGCTTCATTACTATGTCAACAAAGATTTCTCCTGTGAGATTATCAACTTTGTAATCAAATTTTTCTACATCATCCTGCTTTAAAATTTCTCCCTGTGTAACACTTTCAACTTTCAGTAAGTTTGCATTGAAGAAAATCGTGCCTTTGAAACCTGCGACCTTTTCAGTTGTTTCAAGTCGGACAGAGCCTGTTCCCACCTCTTCCTGGGTTACAGTATCCTTTTGAATGACAATTGAAACTTTAGTCTTCGGTGCATTCTTTACTTCGAATTCTCCTTCAACTTTTGCTGCATCTTGAATAACAGGATTTTGCTGGTCATTGTTTGATTCAACAGCAGCAACTACCCATTTATATTTACCGTCAGTAAGGAAATAATTACCATATATATCTCTTCCATCCCAGGTAAACTTATAATGACCTAAAAGTAATAACGACTTTGCAAAAATCACTCCAAGGGTATTGCCGTTTAAATCGCTCACTCTTATCTCAATTTCGTCAATAATATTTGAACTTTCTGGTCTTTCGTTTGGCTCTGTTGGAGGGATTACCGAACCTGAACCCAATGTAAACTCAAAGTCAATTGTGTTGTTCTGGGCGTTCCCTGGCATAATCACATTTGAAGATGCTTTTACATTAGATAGCTTCTCAGGGACTTCAACATCACCGTTCCAGATAATAAAAGGAACATGCAATTTCTTCTCTCCCGTATCAAGCCAGATTAACCCTTCGTGAGGGCCTTTAGCGAGTTTACTTTTATCAACTACAAAGTTTACAGTGAAGGTTTTGCTCTGTCCTTTGTTAACTACAAGTTTACTACTTGAAAATTTTACAGTAAGCCCTTCGCTTCCACCCAATGTTATTTCACTCGAGATATTAAATGTAATAGTATTTTCACTTACATTCTTGACAGTGAAGTCAACCGGTGTAAGATTATCTGCCTTCAAAAGAAGGTCATAAGGCTTTACAATCGCAGGAGTACTTATAGCTGCTGGTATGTTAATCCTTCCCGCACCCTGCAAAGTCCAGGTAATTGTTTCTCCATTTTGATAATTCTTGAGGATTGTTGCAGTGTTCATAAAAGCAGTTTTTATATCTTCCGAAGTCCAATCAGGGTGTAATTGTTTAAACAAGGCAATTGCGCCTGCTACATGTGGAGCAGCCATTGAAGTGCCCTGCCAACTTGCATACTCACCGTTAGGTATTGTTGAATAAATTGCAACACCAGGTGCTGCAAGTTCTGGCTTGAAATAGAAATCAGACGCAGGCCCCATTGATGTGAAATTTGCAACAGTTCCAAGATGAGAAACCTCACTAAACTTTATCTTTAACCCCTTATTTATTAAATCCTTGAGGAACAAGCCATCACTCTGTGTGACAAAGATTGCAGGAATGTATTCTTTCTTCTCATCACCTTCTTGCACTTTAAAAGTAGGACTTACAATACCAGGCATATTGTTGTAGATAATAATACCTGCTGCACCTGCCTCCTTTGCATTAAGGTCCTTATCTCTAAAATAAAGGGCATTGGGTCCAATTGGTCCACGACTTACAAGTGCAATTTTACCTTTTACATCTACTCCTTCAAAATCTGATGCCCTTCCATATCCACAAGGAACAACCTCAAATTCTTTATCCTGGGGAAATTTTGGTGAAAGGTCCGCGTAGTTCCCCATAATCATATTTTGTGAGGAAGGAACATCTGGATTCACAATGTTAATAGAAGGATGCACCCCATCATCTGATGCAGCAACTGATATAGCCTTCCTTGCACCTGATGGAGCACCCAATGGATATGGTTTTGTTTGGCACCTTGCCCCAGCATTTCCTGCAGCAATCGAAGAAAGGACCCCAGCATCTGCTGCCGTATCAAACGCCTTATTTTCAGGGTCTTCGGGGTCTGAAGTGCCAAGACTTCCAGAGCCAAAGGAAAGGTTTGCAACATTTGCACCATCTTTTACCGCTCTCTCAATGCCTGCAATAATATTCTCTGTTGAGGCACTTCCACTTTCACTTGATACAATTTTGTAAGCAAGTATCTTTGCCTTCGGGGCAACACCTTTCACCTTCCCATCTGCCGCTGCAATGCCTGCAACATGTGTTCCGTGACCGTTCAAATCCATTGGGTCTGAATCGTTATCTCCAAAATCCCAGCCACCTATCACCTTGTAATTTGGTCCAAAACCACCTCCAAGATCTGGATGTTTATAATCAACACCAGTATCAATGATCGCAATAACCATACCTGTTCCATCTACTGGATTTCCTTTTGCATCTTTTAATTGCCATACATCGTTTGCGCCAATCACAGTATCACTTACATCGTCAGAAATTTTATAGGTTTTGGAAGGGAAAATCTTCTTTACACCTTTTAGTTCAGAAATTTTCTCAATATCAGTTCCTCTCACTTTCAAAGCAAATCCGTTGTAAGTAAATTGATAACGATACCCAATTTTTGCATCCGGGGAAAGTTTCCTGATTTCTCCATAAAGAGATAACTGTTTCTGTGAGAGCAATCTTTCATAACTACTTACATCTTCGCTACCCTTCATCGATAGTAATGTTGCTTCACCCTTTTTCTTCATCTCGTAAGGAATAACAGGAACATCCTCAAGTTCCACGATAACATCGATAAAATCACCACTTGAGAGGGCTTCTTTTGTGAATTCAGAAGAAATTCTTGGATTGCTTGTCATACCAACCGATCTACTCGGAGAGAATGAGAAAACAACCGCAAAGACCAAAAACACCACAAGTAACTTCTTTAATAACTCCATACATACCTCCTTTCAAGGATTTTTTTACACATCTCTTTAAAAAACACTTTCAGTATCATTTATAAACCCTTTAATACCTCACTTG
>Ga0078972_1004315_pt1 | contig 21071 bp, 23 predicted proteins | sample YelNatPaOPGAMG01_FD_67568 | JGI IMG/M metagenome (GOLD analysis project Ga0078972, IMG submission 67568) | Hot spring thermophilic microbial communities from Obsidian Pool, Yellowstone National Park, USA - OP-RAMG-01 (SPADES assembly) (version 2) | ecosystem: Environmental > Aquatic > Thermal...
TGTATCTGGTTATACTGGGACTGGTTATGCGGATACAGATTTAGGAATTGGCAAAAGTATAAGCTGGGAAATTAATGTAATCAAAGATGGTAATTTTTTATTTACATGGAGATATGCTGTAAGCGGCAGCACTCAAGAACGAAATGCAAAATTGTTAATCAATGGAAATGTTGTTATAGATACAATTTATTTCCCGCGCACTGGTGATAAATGGGATTCATGGACAGAATCAACTCCAGTTCAAGTTTTTTTGAAATCAGGTTATCACAAAATCAGAATAGAATCTTATTCTCCAAATGGATTAGGGAATTATGATTATTTCAAAGTAATTGGAGATGGAGTTGAACCTGCACAATGTACTCCTTCGTATATTCTTTCTGTTAAAAGCAATAATGAAGATTGGGGTACCGTAGAATATTTCCCAATTCAAAATTATTATGATGAAGGAACAATTGTAACTCTTATTGCACATTCAAAACCGGGATACTTTTTTGAAAGCTGGATGGGAGAAGAAACAAGTTCTGATTCTGTTTTTAAATTTGCAATAAAAGGCAATGTAAATGCTGTTGCAAGATTTTTACCTGTTGGGACAAAAGCAGATACCAATTTAATTGGATATGCAACAGTTCAAGATGATAAAGGAACTCGGTTCACTGTTATTGGTGGTGCTCTTGGTGATACAATCGAAGCAAAATCACTTGAAGAACTTAAAAATTATCTTGGCAGTGATAAACCTTATGTAATAAAATTTTCTGGTAAGATTGAAGGCAATGATGTAATCAGTGTTAAATCTGATAAAACTTTATTGGGTATTGGTAATGTTGCATATTTGAAAGGAATTGAATTGTCAATTAACAATGCAAGAAATGTTATTATTAAAAATGTTACAATATCTCATGTAACTCCTCAAGATGCAATTGAGATAAATGGCAAATCAAAAAATATATGGATTGACCACTGTGAATTTTTTTCAGATAGAGAACATGGCACAGATTATTATGATGGATTGCTTGATATTAAAAATGAATCTACATTTATAACTGTATCTTGGTCTTCGTTTCATGACCATTATAAAACAATTTTAATAAGTTCAGGAGATGAACAATTTGCAGATACAGTAATTCGAGTTACTTTTCATCATAACTTTTTCTATAACTGTGAATCAAGACTTCCGAGCATACGATTTGGGAGAGCGCATATTTTTAATAATTATTATAAAAATTGTAATACAGCAATTAATTCAAGAATGGGTGCGTGCGTGCGCGTAGAAAATAATTACTTTGAAAATGTTGGTAAAGCAGTTTTTTCTGATTATAGTTCAATTCCTGGCGCTGGATTTTTACTTAACAATTACTTAATGAGCAGCAATATTTATGCTCTTGCGATGTGTAATTTAGAAGTTCCATATAAATATTTCTTGGATGAACCTGAAAAGCTGCCTTCAATTATTTCGTCTGGCATTAAAACTGACTTAGAAGAAAATAATAATTTATTGAATGAATTTTCTATTTCAAATTATCCTAATCCATTTAATTTGACAACCACTATCAATTTCCGAATTTCAGCATTAAAAAGAGTAACTATAAATGTTTATGATGTACTTGGACAAAAAATTTCTACATTGCTTGATGAGATAAAAGAACCAGGGAAATATAATGTAGAATTCAATGCTTCAAAACTCACAAGTGGAATTTACTTTTATACATTGCAGGCTGGGGATAAATTACTAGTCAATAAAATGATGCTCATAAAATAGGATTAAAAATAATGTTAAGTGAATATTCTTTCTTACATTCAATAAATTATAAAGACAGACAAAAAATAGTTAACCGATTAAAAATTACAGTAAAAAGATTAGGCAATTAATAATAAATGAATTATGAATATAATTTTTAAGCTATTGAACCTTAGATAATAACAGATATTATGCTTTTGATTGTTATTCAAGTACCTTTGGGAGTTTCTTATATTGGGAAACGATAGTAGAAATAAATTTATTCATTAAATAATAAAAACAATGGACGATTGTATATTCTGCCAGATTGTTAATAAAAAAGCTCCTGCGAAAATTATTTATGAAAATGAAAATGTGATTTGTTTTTTGCCAAAGAAGATTGTAGTTTATGGACATACTCTGATTGTTCCTAAAAAACATTATGCTGATTTATATGATATTCCATCAGATATTCTTTGTGAGCTAATTAAAGTTGCTCAGAAATTGACACAAGAGTATAAACATAAAATCAATGCGACTGGTATGAACTTAATGCATGCAAGCGGAAAAGATGGTCAACAATCAGTTTTTCATTTCCACATTCATTTGCTTCCAAGATTTAAAGATGATGGATTAAACACCTGGCCTAATCTGCCCAAAATTGAAGTCGATATAGATAAACTATGGGCGAAGCTGCGCATGGAATAAATTTATATCACACAACTGCTTGTGCGAGATGTAAGAAAAGTATGTAAATTATTCTCAAAGGGTTATTCTTATTCTTTCGCTCGAATTTTGATTGCTTGATAATTAAAATAAATTGAGGAAAAACATTCTTTCTTTAGAAAACAATTTCGGAGTTACTACGTCAAATTGACAGCTAATTGTTGCATCATTGTATCAACTTCATTTAAATAACCTTTGCAATTAAGCTATGACAATTCAAAAATTGTCAACAGTTAAAGTTATTACATTGAAAATGAAATTGCAGGAGATAAACAATGAGAAATCTTAAAGCACAAATGTTAAATACAAAAGCATCAGACCCGAGAAATAAACCTGATGAAATTTTAGAGGTTATGGGATTAAAATCCGGACAAAATATTGCTGATATAGGTGCAGGCGGTGGTTATTTTTCACTAAGATTTGCAGAAATAGTAGGAGAAGCAGGGAAAGTTTATGCTGCTGATACTAATTTAGATTTTTTGCAATTCATAAAAGATAGTGCTAAAGAAAAAGGATTGAATAATATAATTACACTACTCGTTAAGGATAAATTGAATTTACCTGAACACAGTATAGATTTCATATTTATGCGGAATGTTACTCACCACTTATCAAATAGAGTGGAGTATTTTAAAAATTTAAGAAAGTATTTAAAACCAGAAGGTAGAATAGTTATTATAGATTATAAAAAAGGCAAAATTTTTAGTTTTCATGGATTATTTGGACATTATGTTTCTAAAGAAAAATTAGTACAAGAAATGAAAGAAGCAGGGTATTCGTTGGTACAAGAGTTCGATTTTTTACTAGAACAACATTTTACAATTTATGTTAAACAATCTGAATAAATAAATATTTTATAAAAAAAGAATAATGGTTACGGGATATTACAATGATATCAATAAACAGTGTAAAACTGTAAAAAGTTGTATGCCAGTTAATGAAACATATTTCGAATTACTAAAAAATATTTAAATAAAATATGGAACAAATTGCAAAATGTTATTACAATAAATTAATAGAACCATTACAAGGTGTTACTATTAATAACTTATTTGCTCGTTCAGTAATTGAACAAAAAGTCTCGGGCAAAGTATTTGTTGATAATATTAATAATCCTCGAACATTTTACATTGTTCACTCTTATGGGATGTCACTATTATTTGGTGATTGTAATAATATTGAATTTAACAATAAGTTCAAGGAATATGCGCTAAATAGTAATTTTGAAACTCGGGTTTACATATTGTTCGTTCTGAAAAGCATATTTTTCAGGATATGAAAGGTTCCGTTGCCCCTTCGTCGTTTTGGGACAGCGCGGATGATTTTTTCGAAAATGGAATAGGTTTTAGTTTGTTTTATGAAAACAAATTGGCCTCAACTGCTTTTTCGGCTTTTATTCATGATGATAAATTAGAAATTGGTATTGAAACTATAGAAGCATTCCGAGGCAAAGGTTTTGTCAAATATGTTTGCTCATCATTGATTGATTATTGTTTAGAGAACGGATATGAGCCTATTTGGTCATGTAGGAAAGAAAATATTAACTCATACAAGTTGGCACAAAAACTTGGATTTGAACCAATAAAAGAAATTCCATTTTATAGATTAAGCATGTGATGTGAAAAATCTGATAATTTCTGTGTATAAACAGGTAGATAAAGTTAATATTAAATCTGAAAATTGATATGTTTATTATTTGACAATAAGTAGTACGTTGGTTTTAGATTGGGTGATTAGGTATCAATTTGCGGGCATTCTAATCTAAAGATTAAGTAAAGAATTAAAATTCAGGCTGATAAAATGATAGATGAAAGATTATATTTCGTAATAATGAATCAAAACAATTTTTTTAAACTTGATGGTTTAAGCTTTACTGGAGGTCAAAGTGTTTTGCTAAATTCTCCTTCTCAAGCTGTTAATCTTAATTAATAGAAACGATTGATAGAAAATAATAAATGGCGTACAACATTATATAAATAACGTTGCTGTTTAAGTTGTTAATTCAAACGTTCTGACCCGTATCAGTGTTTGTGTCGGTAGAGTAGGAAATAGCTTGCAACCCTAAATATTTCATGTACGCAAGCTATTGTTCGTCATACTAACAGAAAGCATATTAAAGATTATTACGAATTGGAATATGATAACAGACAATTATAATCAGTTGGTGATAAAAAGATTTGCATCCAAGGGTGTTTTTCCTTACCAATGGGCTTTTACACTTCTTTTACCTTTGCGAAATATCTTTCTCTCACCAAAGCAATTAATTAAAAGACTTGAACTAAAAGAAAATTATTTTGTCCTGGAAGTGGGATCAGGTCCCGGATATTTCAGTCTTCCTGTTGCAAGAAAATTAATTGCTGGTAAACTTTATCTGGCAGACATTCAACAAGAGATGTTGGATTATGCAAAAAAGCGATTTAAGAAAAGAAAACTTGAAAATGTTGAATACTATTTATGCAATGGCGAGACATTCAGTTTTAGTGATAATTTTTTTGACATAATTTACATGGTTGCCGTAATAGGAGAAGTGGAAAATAAAGAATCATATATAAAAGAATTTTACAGAATGCTTAAACCAGATGGTATTCTTTCAATTTCTGAACTTGCAGGTGACCCTGATAAAATGAGCATTGAAGAATTAAAAGATATAATTGAAAAACACAATTTTAAGTTTTACAATAATTACGGGAATAAGAGAAATTTCACAATTAATTTTAAGAAAAAATGTGAATACTAAAATCATTGAAAGGTACAATAGACCCATTTTCTTTTACGGGTTATCCTTAGTTATTCCATGGACTTTATGGTTTGGTGCTGCATACATAAGTCACCTAAAGGACATTAACCAATATTTAATGATAGTACAAGGAGCTTTAGGTATTTTGGGGTTGTTGGCTCCATTTTTTGTTGCATTATATTTGTTTATATCTGAACGTGAATTATACTCCGACTTCAAAAATCGATTGTTCAAGCAAAATGAATTCAGTCCTATTTATACTGCATTAGCTTTTTTTCTGATTTTTGCATCAATTGTTATATCTCAATTGATATCATTATTATTCGGCCACGACATTAATCAGTTTTATATTTCAGGTTCCCCAACTTTTAATTCAGCGTTATTATCTCCATGGTTTATTTTAATTTTTGCCCCAATAGTTGAAGAATTAGCATGGCATTCGTATGGGACGGATGCATTGAGAAGTAAGTTTAATTTATTCACTACCTCCATTATATTTTCTGTATACTGGGTTATTTGGCATATCCCCTTATCTTTCATTAAAGGATATTATCATAGCAATGTTGTTGCTATAGGTTTGTTGTATTCAATTAATTTTATTTTTAGTCTCTTTGTATTTGTTATCATAATGAATTGGTTATATTACAAAACAAATAGAAATATTTTTATAATGATTATATTTCATTTATCTGCAAATATTTCAAATGAAATATTTGCCACTCATCCTGACAGCAAAGTAATACAGACAGTATTGTTAATGATATTTGCTATTATTGTTATAATTAAAGAAAGAAAGATGTTTTTTAGCAAAAAAGTTTTAATCTGAATTAGCACGAACGAATATTAAATTTTATATGCTATAAAGCCTTTAATAGATATAAAAGAATTAAAGCCAGATTAATAGTTTATATTAGTAGACGGTGAACTACTTGACAAATTCTTGTAACACATATATTTAGATGTTAATAGCTATTCTTTATAAAATATTAAAAATTTATGGCTGAAATAGAACTAATAAAACCTGAAAAAAAACATAAAGAAATAATTATTGATTTTATAAAAGAGCATCAAGAGAATAATGAATTTGAAATTCACGGTGGAGCTCTTGTTGAAAAGTTGGATTATGATACCTGGCTAAAACAGATTGATGATAATTCAAAAAAAGATACTGTTGACAAGAATTGGGTTGTTTCTTCTACTTTTTTGGTGATAAGAAAAAAAGATAATAGATTAATTGGCTTTGTCGATATTCGACATGAGTTGAATGATTTTTTACGATTATATGGCGGGAATATTGGTTTTGGAGTTCGACCTTCGGAAAGAAGAAAAGGATACGCCACAAAAATTTTGATGAAAGCTTTGGATTACTGCAGAGATATTGGCTTACATAAAGTAATGCTTGCTTGCTACAAAGATAATATTGCATCGAGCAAAACAATTAAAAATTGCGGCGGGATATTAGAGAAAGAATTTGCTCTTTCTGAATTGAAAGATTTTCCATTTGAAACAGAAAAATCAAAAAATAAAATTGTACAGGTGTACTGGATAATACTTTAATGAAAATAAAATACAAAATGAATAAAAAAATTTTTGCTTCCTCATAAAATGTATTTGTGTAAAAATATCAATTGTGATGCGAGATTTATCTCGCTTACTATTTTAGCATTAATTAGCGAAATAAATTTCTTTTTATAGTTATCATATAATTTTTCACTGAAATAACTTCAGCTTCATGTTTCTTTCTTTAAAACTTTCTTATAAAAGAATAGCAAATTTTTATGATTACCGGAGATTATTTGCTCTTCTGAACTCAGCTCTAAAATCAACTCGATTATAATTGAATTTTATTTGAAGAAAATACTTAGCTTCTCATTTAGATGAATAAGTGTGTATTGTGATTATAACAAATAAAAATTGTAATTTTATTATAAGTTCATATAAATATTACTTCAAATAAGATAAAAAAATTACATCAACTTTAATTTTTTGTAGTAATAATTAGCTGATAATTTTTTTTATAACTATTTAAGAATTAAACAGCGGAGTAAATTTTTGAGCGATTTTTGGGATTATATTTTTATTGCAACTACAATTATATCTGCATCAGGATTGATATTTATAATTTATTCAACATCTGAAGGGACTATTTCAAGCAGACTTTTTATTTTAATTCTTTTTCTGGTAGTATTTTATCTTTTTTCTCATGCTGTTCATTTTCTTATTATAAGTTCGAGTGATGTTACAGTGTTTGACAGGTCATGTCATTCTTTTCTTTTATTAATTGTTCTTGCATTGTCTTTCTTTTCTTATTATTTCCCTGAAAATAAAAAAATGAATCTCTCTCTAAAACTAATTTTAATATTTCCATCGATAGTATTATTGATATTGCTATGGAAAGGCAATTTAATAATTGAATCCCACGCACATCATCCAATTTATGAAGCACATTACAGCAGTATATATCCATCTTTTTTAATCTGGTATTTGTTTTTGCTCGGCTTCTCAATTTACATCTTATCAAAGAAAATTATTTCTTTGGAATATCGGGAAAAAAGATTGCAAATACTGTCAATAATCTTTGGATTGATTTTGTCAAATTTTGTTGCATTTATATTTGGTTTGTTTCTTCCCTGGTATCTCGGATTTTATTATTTAGTAGAAATTAGTCAGCTTGCTTTTCTTGTTGGAGTTGTATCAATGACTGTAATTGCTTTAGGAAAATTTAATATGTTTCCTGTTGTAACTGAAAAACTGCAGTCATTTTCAGTAACAAAAAAATTGTTTTATTCAGCAGTTATCATTGTGCCAATAATAATTTTGATGATTATAATTCCATTAACAAGAATTATTTTTGATGTAAAATCGTTGCAGGAATTGCAGCGCCATTTCATTGTTGAAATTTTTAGTGGCGTGCTGGTAAGTATCAGCATGGCTTATATAATAACACGAATTATAGCAATGCCATTGAATAAATTAAAACTCATGGCACAAGAAATACAAAAAGGAAATTTTGGATTAAGTGTGGACATTAATTCAAATGATGAATTTGGCGAACTTGCCGAGACATTTAATAATATGTCAAAGAAATTAAAACAAGACGATATTAAACTTGCAGAGAATAAAGAAAGAATTTCGCTTCTATTAAATGCTTTTGAAAAATCTTTAGCAGCAATTGCAATTGTAGATACAAATTTCAAAGTTATTGAAGCTAATACTCAGTTTTATGATATCTTGGGAAAATCAAAGGAAAGCTTAAGAAATTCTTCGATTGATGTATTGCAATTTTATAAATCATCAGAATTATTCAAAAAAATTATTGACGAGGTAAATATTAAAAATGTTTTTGTTGGCGAGATTAAAATTGAATTAGAAAATAAAAAGAGCAAGGATTTGCTTTTGTCGGTCACAAAAATATTTTCTCCGAAATCTGAATTAAGAGGTTATTTATTTGTTGAAATTGATATAACAGATAAAAAGAAATTAGAAGCCGAGATACTGCGCTCAGAAAAATTGGCAGCTCTGGGGAAAATGTCTGCAATACTTGCCCACGAAATCAAAACACCTTTAACATCAATAAAAATGAATGTCGATATTTTAAGTCAAACATTAAATCTAAGTGATGATGATAAAGAATGCTTTGAAATTATTAAGAAAGAGACAAATCGATTGACTCAACTTGTAAAAGAAGTTTTGCAGTTTTCTAAAACATCTGAACTAAATTTATCAAAAGTAAATTTGAAACTCCTCTGCGAAGAAATTTTTCAACTTACAAAAGCACAAAAGCTGAGCAAGCAAATTACATTCATAAATGAAATTAATGATGTGGAGATTTCTGTTGATTCAGATAAATTTAAGCAGGTGTTATTGAATTTAATTCAAAATTCTATTGATGCAATTGTAGATGAAGGAATAATTCATTTGAGTTCACAAGTTAATGAAGATGAGATTTTAATTTATGTTAGAGATAATGGCAATGGAATTGAAGAATCAGATAAAATTTTCGATCCATTTTTCACAACAAAACCTTCAGGAACTGGTCTTGGATTATCTGTATCTCAAAAAATAATTGAACAGCATGGTGGTACATTAAGACTGCTTTCTTCAAAAGCTGGTGAAACAATTTTTGAAATTAAACTTCCATTTAGAAATGAAAGAAAAAATTTTAGTAATTGACGACGACGAATCAATTCGTCAAACATTAACGAATTATTTAAAAAGAATTGGTTATAATGTTTTTGCAGCAGAGGATGGGAAATCCGGACTAAAAATCTTACATGAAAATCAACCCGATTTAATTATCTCTGATATAAAAATGCCGAATTTATCCGGGTTAGAAGTCTTAAAAAAGGCAAAGGAAATTGATGCAAATATCAAAGTGATTCTTATTACTGCTCATGATGACATACAAACAACTATTGAAGCCATGCAGAATGGAGCTTATGATTATCTCGAAAAACCTTTAGACATAGAACGTCTTAAAGTAACTATATCGCGTGCGCTTGAATCAAAAATGCTAAGTGAAAGAATTGTTTCGATAATTGAGGAAGAAGCTAATGAATTTCAACCTGAGAAAAGAATTATCGGCAAATCACATGCGATGAGGGAAATTTACAAGTTAATTGGACAGGTATCTAATAACCGTGTAACTGTGCTTTTATTGGGAGAAAGCGGAACAGGAAAGGAACTAATTGCAAAATCAATTCATTACAGCGGTATTACAAAAAATCATCCATTTGTTGCTGTAAATTGTACTGCAATTACAGAATCACTTTTAGAGAGCGAATTGTTCGGTCATGAAAAAGGTGCATTTACAGGAGCTGATAGAACTAAAAAAGGAAAATTTGAATTAGCAGGAGAAGGGACAATATTTCTGGATGAAATTTCCGAAATGTCGCCGCACTTACAGGTGAAACTGCTGCGTGTTCTTCAAGAAAGAGAATTTGAAAGAGTAGGCGGAGAATCTGTAATCCCAATGAAAGCCAGAATTATTGCTGCAACTAATCGGAACCTTGAACAGCTTGTTAAAGAAGGTAAGTTCAGAGAAGATTTATATTACAGATTAAATGTTGTATCAATTAAAATTCCTCCTTTAAGAGAAAGAAAAGAAGATATTCCACTTTTAGTAAATTATTTCTTAACCAAGATAAATAAAGAACTTCATAAAAATGTTACGAAAGTTCCAGATGATGTTATGTTAATGCTGAAAAATTATGATTGGATTGGCAATGTTCGTGAGTTAGAGAATACTTTAATTCAGGCAGTTGTGCTTTCCACTGATGATGTTCTTCATAAAGAAAATATATTGTTGAGGAAATCTTTTGGCGAAATTTCAGAAAGGGAAGATTATTTATTGCCGCTTCAAGAAGTTGAAAAGAGACATATTAAATTAGTTCTCGATTACACAAATTGGAATAAACCTAAAGCTGCTGAAATTCTCGGGATATCACTTCCAACACTTTATAATAAAATTGAGAGTTATAAAATCTCTAAGAATCAGTCAAACATTCCTTTCAAACAAAATTTCTCATTTATTCCATCATTTCATTTTTCATTTAAAAATTTTTAAAGTCATTTAAGATTTTTTAAAAGATAATCATTTGACTCCCTGAAAATAAGCCAAAACAAGCATAAATCCCTAAGGCATATTCCTTGCATTAAATCATACTTGTTATGAATAACTCTTTAATAAATATTATCTGGTTAATTATTTATTTTGTAATCATCATTGGAATTTTGCTAATCTTAAATCGAATCAACAAGATCAAACAATGAAATTTGGGATATCTATGAGAAAAACAATCATTATTCTTTTTATCATATTAGCTTTCTTTGACATATTAAAAGCACAGGCTCAAAATACTTATCTTGATACCTTAATTACAGAAGCACTTCAAAATAATCCTCAGCTTAAAGCAGCTCAAAATCAATTTCTTAGTTCTCAGAAAAAAATAAAACAAGTTACAGCATGGGATGCGCCACAAGTTGGAATTGAGTTTTTCCAGCTTCCAATTCAATCTTTTCCAAATCCATTAAAAAATAATATGGAGACAGATTATTTCATTCAACAAATGATACCCTTCCCTGGTAAACTAAAAGCAATGGGATTATCTGCAACTTATAATTCTAATATGTATGAAGAACAGTTCAATGCACTAAAGAATAAAATAATTAGAGAATTAAAAAGTGCTTACTATGAACTTTATCTTGTTCAACGCAAAATTGAAATTAATAAAGAGAATCAAGAATTATTAAAACAATTTATTGAAATAGCAAAAAAACAATATGAAGTTGGAATGGGAAAACAGGTTGATATTATTCGAGCACAAACAGAGCTTTCATCATTGATTAACGATGAAGTAAATCTTTACAAGGAGAAGAGAGATGTTGAAACTATGCTCAATACAATTTTAAATCGTCCGCCGTATCAGCCTTTTAAGAAGATTGACAGTATTTATGAAGTTATTCCAGAATTTAATTATCAACAGCTGCTTCCAATTGCTTTATCGTATAGACCTGAATTGAAAGGGATGAAATTCAACATTGAAATGTCCAAAAGTGAATTGAAAGCTTCTGAGCTGGAATTCTATCCAGATTTTATGGTTAGAGTAATGTATAAAAATATGACTGATACGAAGAACGATTTTTGGTCTGCTATGGTAGGTGTAAATGTTCCAATTGCATTTTGGTCAAAAGATAAATACAGCGGAAAGGTTGAAGAAAATCAGTTGAATATCAAAACAGCCGAAGAGCAATTTAATTCTATGAAAAATATGATTTCTTACGAAGTTCAAAATGCAATTGTCAAATTAGAAACAAACAGAAATTTATATAACCTAAATAAAAACACTGTTATACCTCAAGCTGAACAGACACTTCAATCAACTTTGGCAGCATACAAAACTGGTAAGACCGAGTTCTTAATGTTAATCGATGCATACAGAATGCTTTTTATGGCAAAGTTAGATTTTTATATGAGCGAAATGAATTTAATGTTAGCAAAAGCACAATTAGAACAAGCAGTCGGTTTATCAATTAATCAAATTGTAGAAAATATAGAGAGAAAATAGAGGAGATTTTGTAATGAGAAAAATTATTATAACCGCAATTGTCTTCCTTATAATTGGATTAGGTATTGGATGGCTCGTCTTTAAATCTAGTTCTTCGTCTGTTCAACAAAAAGAAAGAAAGATTTTATATTATCGTAATCCAATGGATCCTACTCAAACTTCCCCTACTCCTAAGAAAGCACCTGATGGAATGGATTACGTTCCTGTTTATGCTGACGAAGAAACTAAAAGTGGAGAAAAGAAAATTGCTTATTATAAAGACCCTATGCATCCGTGGTACACTTCTGATAAGCCGGGAATTGCTCCAGATTGCGGAATGGAATTAGTCCCTGTCTATGAAGGCGAAAGTGATATACAAGGAATTAAAATTGACCCAGTTGTGGTTCAAAATATTGGTGTGCGTGTAGAAACAGTAAAAAGACAAAAAATGCAAAAGGTAATTAGAACTACAGGTCAAATTGATTACGATGAAACAAAAGTTACAACTATTACAACAAAAATTATGGGCTGGGTTGAAAAATTATATGTTGATTACACAGGCAAATATATCAGTAAAGGTCAACCGCTGTTTGAAATTTACAGTCCGGAACTTGTAAGCACACAAGAAGAATATCTTCAGGCAATTCGTTATCTAAAAAAAGTATCCCAAAGTTCTGCTGATGTAAAAGAAGGAGCTTTAGAATTAGTTAATAGTGCCAGGAGAAGATTACTCTATTGGGATATTTCTGAGAAAGATATTGAAGAAATTGAAAGAAACAATGCACCTAAGAAAACTCTTACTATTTATTCGCCAGTCAATGGAATTGTTGTTGAAAAGATGGTTTATCAGGGTCAACAGATTATGGCTGGGATGGAATTATATAAAGTTGCCGACCTTTCAACAGTCTGGGTTATGGCTGATATCTATCAAATGGATTTACCCTGGATTAAGCTAAATCAAAAAGTTGAATTAGAATTATCTTACTTGCCAGGTAAAACTTATCAAGGCAGAGTTACTTACATTTATCCTTTCTTAAATGAAGAAACAAAGACTGTAAAAGTAAGAACAGAAGTAAGAAATACTGCAAACTATGATTTCAAACCTGGAATGTTTGCTACTGTTAAATTTGTTTCACCAGTTTCAGTAGATGCTATTGTTGTTCCAAACCAGGCAATTATACGTTCTGGCGAAAGAAACATAGCTGTAATTTCATTAGGCGGCGGTTACTTCGAGCCAAGAGAAATTAAATTGGGTGTTGAATCTGATGGATTAGTTCAGGTGCTTGAAGGAATTCAAGAAGGTGAAAAAATTGTTGTCTCTTCTCAATTCCTGATTGATTCGGAAAGCAATCTTAAAGCTGCAATTCAGCAAATGAGTGGCCATAAAGGGATGGATATGAGCAAACCGACTGAGAAACAAAGTACCTCAGATGAACACAGCAAAATGAATATGGATGATAAAGAAAAACAGAAGAACGAAGTGAAATCAAAAAAATCTGAAAGTATTCATAAAGAACACAATGAGAGTTCTATAATTCGCAAAGGGGAAATTGACTTAAAAGCAATTGATGAAAATAAGGATGGCAAACTTTATCAAGATATTATGGACTGGAATGTAATTTCTGATAAACCAGGCAAATGCCCAATTTGTGGAATGACACTCAAAGAATTTACAATTGATGAAGTTAAAGCAAATCTTGAGAAACATGGTTTTAAATACAAAAAATAGATTTTGTGATAATTGTTGGTCTAAAAAAAATTACCACTAAGTGAACTTAGTGCTCTAAGTGGTTACATATAATCAGTCAATTTGAGAGAAGAAGTCTGTATAAAATAATGGAGTAAAAATGTTACAAAAAATAATAGAGTTTTCTGTAAAGAATAAATTTCTCGTTATACTTGCAACGGCTTTTATAATTGGAATTGGAATTTATTCTTTAGTGAATACTCCTGTAGATGCTATTCCAGATTTGAGTGATGTGCAAGTTATTATTTATACAGAATATCCAGGACAATCACCAAAAATAGTAGAAGATCAGGTTACCTATCCATTAACAACTGCAATGGTCTCCGTCCCGGGTTCTAAAGTAGTGCGCGGTTATTCATTTTTTGGTTTCTCATTAGTTTATATAATTTTTGAAGATGGTACTGATATTTATTGGGCAAGAAGCAGAGTATTAGAATATCTTAACTATGCACAAAAAAGACTTCCTCCCAAAGTAGTTCCTACTTTAGGTCCAGATGCAACAGGTGTCGGCTGGGTCTATGAATACAAACTCACATCTGATAAAAGGTCGCTACAAGAACTTCGGTCAATTCAAGATTGGTATCTAAAATATGCACTCTCTTCAGTCGAAGGTGTAGCTGAAGTAGCAAGTATTGGCGGATATGTTAAACAGTATCAAGTAACAGTTGACCCGGCAAAACTTCTTGCCTACAACATTCCCATCGAAATGATAGAAATGGCAATAATGAAATCCAATAACGATGTTGGCGGCGAAGTAATTGAAATGGGTGAAATGGAATTTATGGTGAGAGGACTTGGCTACATCAAATCAATTGAGGATGTTGAAAATATTCCATTGATGGTAGATAAAAGAACTAATACACCTGTCTACTTAAAAGATGTTGCTAATGTAACGTTGGGTCCCTTAATGAGAAGAGGAATCGCTGAAGCTAATGGTGAAGGTGAAGTTGTTGGCGGAATAATAGTAATGAGGTATGGACAAAATGCTCTCAAGGTTATTAAAGATGTAAAAAACAAAATAGAAGAATTGAAAGCAGGGTTGCCTGACGATGTAAAAATTGAACCTGTATATGACCGTTCGGGATTAATTGAACGAGCTATTGATACATTAAAAGAAAAACTAATTGAAGAAATATTAATTGTCGCTCTGGTTTGTATAATATTTTTAATGCATGCAAGAAGTGCATTTGTAGCAGTCTTTACATTGCCCACGGCAATATTAATGTCTTTTATAATAATGCGCTGGCAGGGAATTAATGCAAACATAATGTCATTAGGTGGAATTGCAATAGCAATCGGTGCAATGGTGGATGCTGCAATTATTATGATTGAAAATGCACATAAACATATTGAACACGAAGCACTAAAACCGCCCGAAGAAAGAAGAAATCGCTGGCAGTTGATTATTGATGCTTCCAAAGAAGTTGGTCCATCATTATTCTACTCACTGCTGGTAATAACTGTATCTTTCATTCCAGTATTTACACTCGAAGCTCAGGAAGGAAGATTATTTAAACCATTAGCATACACAAAAACATATTCAATGGCTGCTGCTGCAATTCTTTCTATTACAATTGTTCCAATACTTATGGGCTATTGGATTCGTGGTAAAATAATGCCAGAAGAAAAAAATCCAATCAATAGATTTCTTATTAAAATATATCATCCAGTTGTTGATTTTGTAATAAAGTACAACAAAGCTGTTATTGTTGCTGTATTAATTATTCTTGGTATAACAATAATTCCATTCAAAAAAATTGGTTCTGAATTTATGCCGCCGCTTTATGAAGGTGATTTACTTTATATGCCTACAACAATGCCAGGGATTTCAATTACAAAAGCAAGAGAATTATTGCAGCAAACAGATAAAATCATAAAACAATTTCCAGAAGTCCATCATGTATTTGGCAAAATTGGTCGTGCAGAAACTGCAACAGACCCGGCTGGTCTTGATATGATTGAAACTACAATAATGTTAAAACCAGAAAGTGAATGGCGTCCCGGAATGACTCCCAAAAAACTAATTGATGAAATGGACAGAGCTATTCAATTCCCGGGTGTAACAAATGCTTGGACAATGCCTATTAAAACAAGGATTGATATGCTCGCCACTGGAATTAAAACACCTGTCGGAATTAAAATTTCTGGTCCCGATTTGGATACACTGCAAGAAATTGGTAGAAAGGTGGAAGCTGTAATGCGGACAGTCCCCGGCACTTTAAGTGCATTTGCAGAAAGAGCTGTCGGTGGTAATTATCTTGATATTGAAATTAATAGAAAAGAAGCTGCACGATATGGTTTGACAATAGATGATGTTCAAAAAGTAATTGAAACTGCAATGGGCGGTATGGCTATTACAAATACAGTGGAAGGATTGGAAAGATATACTGTTAACCTTCGTTACAGTAGAGAACTGCGAGATAATATTGATGCATTAAAAAGAGTTCTAATTCCAACTCCAATTGGAGAACAAGTTCCATTTGGTCAGATTGCGACTTTTACGCCACGCAAAGGTCCTATGGTTGTTAGAAGCGAGGATACACGTCCTAATGCATGGGTCTATGTTGATATAAAAGATATTGATATTGGGACTTATGTTAAAAATGCTCAAAAAATAGTAGCTGAAAAAATTAAACTGCCTGCTAATTATAATATTACTTGGAGCGGTGAATATGAATATATGCTGCGTGCTCAGGAAAGATTGATTTTTATAATTCCAATGACTTTATTCATAATTTTTGTAATTATATACATCAATACACGATCTTTAACTAAAGTAGCAATTGTATTTCTTGCAGTACCATTTTCACTTGTTGGTACTTTTTGGCTGCTTTATTTACTCGGTTACAATTTAAGTATTGCAGTTTGGGTTGGAATAATTGCACTCGCTGGCTTAGATGCAGAGACTGGAGTGGTTATGTTACTTTATCTTGATATTGCATTAAAAGAATGGAAAGAAAAAGGTTTACTTACTGGATTGAAAGGACTTAAAGAAGCCATTCATCATGGGGCTGTTAAGCGTGTACGTCCTAAAATTATGACTGCTTCTGTAATCATTGCTGGTTTAATTCCAATTATGTGGAGTCACGGAACTGGTGCAGATGTAATGAAACGAATTGCTGCACCTATGATTGGCGGTGTTGTTACTTCAGTATTGATGGAATTAGCAGTATATCCTGTAATTTATTACCTCTGGCGTTCATGGGAAATGAAAAAAGAAGCAAAGGAAAAAGGTATAGAATTAGAATCTTAAGAAAGAATTTAAATGGAGGTAAAAAATTTTATTGCAAAAAAAATAAAGGCAAGATTTACAATGATGATAAGTAATAAATCATTATTAAGAAAATCATTAAATAAGGGAGAAGAAAATGAAAACAATAAAAATCTTTAACAATCTGTTAATAGTAATTATACTTCTTACTGGTGTTTCCTTATTAGCACAAGTGAAGAAAGATACTACAAAAATTAAACAAAAGACTATGAAACAAACTCATCAAATGATGCACGATTCATCAAGCCGGCATCATATGCACGATATGAAAATGATGAAAGATTCAACTCATCACATGATGAATGAAGAGCATAAAATGACTGAAGAGAAAAAATCCCCTTTAATTAGAGAAGGTGAAATTGATTTGAATGCAATTGATGAAAATAAAGACGGCAAAGTTTTTCAAGACCAAATGGATTGGAATGTAATTTCTGATAAACCCGGTAAATGCCCGTTATGCGGAATGAATCTAAAAGAGGTAACTCTTCAGCAGGCAAAAGAAAATTTACTCAAACATAATTTTAAGATTAAAAAGTAGTTAGGCAATAAAGTTGATTTATTTAAAAATGTCTTTTATAAGAAATTCTGAATAATCAGAAATACTAAAGTACATCTATGAAGAAAACAAATTTTATTATAATCTTTTTATTCATTGCTGTTGTAATTTATGCCCATGAAGGTCATAAAGAAAAAACAAAACCCGATACTGTGACTATAGTTAATGGGGATACAATTGCAGTAAATGGTAAGCCAACTAATAAAATAGTTAATAAACAAGAATTGGTTGAAAAGAAAGAACTAGAATATGTTATTAAACCAGTCGAAGCAATTTTTGAACATTTACACAATAAAATTGTTCATTTCCCGATAGCACTTTCCGCAGGAGCTTTTTTATTAATGTTCTTTTATCTGAAAGATGAAAGATACAGAAAAGCAGTTTTTGCATTAATGCTTTTAGCTTTTTTATCGGCTGTTGGTGCCTATTTTACTGGTGAAGCACAAAAGACAGCGTTTGAAAATACAAATAAAATGTGGGTAGCAGAAACACACGAACTGTTAGGAATCTTTTCTGCAATTTCAATTTTTGTGTGGCTTATATCATTATTGTCAGTTAAGTATAGAAAAATATCTCTGATAATGTCTTTAGTAACAATTGCTTTAGTCTTAGTAACAGGTTTTTTCGGAGGTGTTTTAGCTCATTGATTTTTTCTAATAGACATGAATGCTTAAACAACTAATTTTGATAAATTATTTGGTAAATTAAAATGTCAAAGAAATTCTATATGACATTTATAATAAGATGAGTGCTTAAAATTCCTATAAAAATTATTCTTGTGGAAAAAACAAGATGTATTCATGTGCTGCATCATAACTCTAATTAATGGTTGGAAAAAGAACATAAGATTAATGTTGATTGGATTAAAACTTTTAGGTATCCAAATAAAACTATAGATTATGAAAATTAGAGAAAGTGGAATGCCGGAAGAATCTTATTGGGAATCTTTTTTTGATACTCAATTTATTTTTTCTAAGCTTCATTTAGATGATACAATTTTTAATGTAGCTGAATTTGGTTCTGGGTATGGTACTTTTTCAATTCCCGCAGCAAAAATTATTAAAGGTACTTTGTATGCTTTCGATATTGATGATGCAATGATTAATAGATTAAAGGAAAGAATTGCAGTAGAAAATATTTCCAATATTAAAGTAATAAAACGTGATTTTGTAAATGAAGGAACTGGAATGGAAGATAACTCAATAGACTATGTTATGCTTTTCAATATTCTTCATGCGGAAAATCCGTTAACTCTTTTAAGTGAATCTTATCGAATTCTTAAACCCAAAGGTAAAGTTGGAATTATTCACTGGATACATTCTTCAATTACTCCACGAGGTCCATTATTGGAAATACGTCCAACACCGCTTCAATGTGTTGAATGGCTGTTGAAAGCAAATTTTAAAATCATTAATAAAGAAATCCCGCTGCCTCCATATCATTATGGAATTACTGCATACAAATAAAATAAAGGAAAGAAAATGAAGTATTTAATCATCATTAATGACGCACCATATGGAACTGAAAAAGCATATAATGCACTTCGACTTGCAATGCAAGTTCAAAAAGATTATCAAAATGCAGAAGTAAGAATATTTTTGATGGCCGATGCTGCTACATGTGCATTACCAAATCAAAATACTCCTAACGGATATTACAATATCGAACGAATGTTAAAATCAATTATTTCGAAAGGCGGCAAAGTGAAAATTTGTGGCACTTGTGCAGATGCACGAGGAATAAAAAATATTCCTTTAATTGATGGCTGCCAAATAAGTACTATGGCTCAATTAGCTGCATGGACAATGGATTCGGATAAAGTGCTGGTATTCTAAAAACATACAAGAAACTCTTCCAATCTCAATGTAAAAATTGATAATAATCTATGTTAACCTGAGCGGTTATAATTTTCTTTATCCGCTCTAAATTCAATTTTGCAATTTGTTTTTGATATTCTGCAGATTGGATTCTCATTCTTCGCTTGCCGAAAAATTCCAGCTGCTGCGAAAAGTTAAAGTCTAATTCGCCAGCCTTGCTAAAAGATAAATCAGTTGGGATTTCATTAGATTCAATAGAGAATTCTGCATTTGGAATTCTGCCAGCTTGAAGTATTTTCCCCTCGATAACGAATATTTCTTTTTCAGCAGTTAAAATTTGTGGATTGTTTTTTAAGGCAGTTTCTATTGCTTCGTTTAATGATAATTTTTCTGTCTGCCCCAAAATTGCTGAGGTTATAAATAAAATAATTAAAAATATTTGTTTATTCATAGTCATCCTAAAATTTTATGAATATATGTTTACCTTTGATGTTGATATACTAATCCTTGATTATCGGGATAATAATTCAATTGATTTCTATAGAAAAAAGTTTGGATAGCTTAAATAAGAAGTGTTCTGTTAAGGAGATAAGTATTTACAGTAAAGAATTTTTTTGTGGAAGATAAGTCAGTATTCTGTAAATAGTCGTTAATCTTTTTGCATTCGTTACAACAATTATCATTAAAATGAAAATCCTGTACAGTAATTTTTTGATGAAGATTTCCTGGTTTTTCAATTCTGGATAATTTAACAATTTCACAAAAATCTTGATGATTATGCTTATATCTTTGTGCAGATTCTGAAAATAAATTCAACTCGCTGTGGGCGAAGAATAACACAAAACTAAAGAGAATAAAAAGCGAAACTATTTTTTTCTTTTTTTCCATGCTTGAATAAAATTATCTATGAGTAATAACACTATGCACTAGAAATAAGTTCTAATAGTGTTTATCATTCCCTGTAACTGATTTTAGATTTTTAATGCATAATTAAGATTTACTTTAGTTGATTATAGTTACAAAACTCTAATTGTGATTATTATAAAATTATTTTGATGGTAAATTTAGTTTATTTTTTAATATCGTTGTTTATGATTTATCATATTTCCATCTGCATCGTATACGCATAGTTCTATGGGCATTTGTCCAGGTAATGTATGTGTAGCGCAACCAAAGCATGGATCGTATGCACGGAAAGCCATTTCTATCATATTTAATGTAGCATCAGTGATTTCGCAGCCTTTTTTAATTAATCCCTTGGCTGCTCGTTTAATTGACATTGAAATTGCTGCATGGTTATTCGTTGTACCAACAATTAAATTGGCTTTTTGAACGATTCCTCTTTCATCAGTAATATAGTGATGGGTTAAAGTTCCTCTCGGTGCTTCAACAATCCCTACTCCTTCCGTCGGTATTTCTGTTGGTATTGTTCTGATTTCTTTTGATGTTATTTCTGG